>Ga0209702_10000628_pt1 | contig 74569 bp, 58 predicted proteins | sample FRY01_FD_187210 | JGI IMG/M metagenome (GOLD analysis project Ga0209702, IMG submission 187210) | Freshwater microbial communities from Lake Fryxell liftoff mats and glacier meltwater in Antarctica - FRY-01 (SPAdes) (version 2) | ecosystem: Environmental > Aquatic > Freshwater > Ice > Glacier... | reverse complement strand
CAAGCTGCTCAAAACTTCGCCAAAATACGCTCGATTATTGACACTACTATTAAAAATGAAATGAATCTATTGGAGGCACTAAAACTTATTGCTAAATTTGAAGTGCAAATCAAGACTGATTAGTTACAAGTTTTAGTTTATTTACAGTGGGTTTTGTAGAACTGGGGGTGCTTTTTAAAAATGGCATTTTAAAGCTTGCCGCCTTAGCCATGATTTTATTTTCTACTTTATTTTACGGCTATGAGATACTCTCCCTGTATTATGAGATTATTCCTTTTATGTATTTTCTAGGTTTTATGGCAGTCCTTTTTGGGGCAATTGGCATTGTTTTTGGGCTGGGGATAATTCAACTTAAACACACTTTTGGAAATTTTGCAACCCTCACAGGAGCTGCTGAAATTTTTATGTCCACCCTTCTTATAACCGTGGTATTGGCCTTAATAGGATATTTTGTTTTAACTATCGTAATCCTATTACAAATAATATTTCTCTACAAGGTGCTGGAAAAACTGAAAGCTTAATCTAATCCTCTCAGGTTTCTGAACTCTGAAAGGGTTTAACAAAATCTAGCATCAAAAAAAATAAAATGCATCTTCATAATGCATTACCTGTTCTGTAGTTTTATTTTTTAAAACCGCAATGATGTCAAAGCGGGTTTCTAAAGAAATGTCATTTTCTATCAAGTAAAAATTCATTGCTTTAACAAGCTGTTTTATTTTTCCGGGGGTAACAAAACTTTGCGGGTCACCAAAAAATGCTGAATTACGTGTTTTTACTTCCACACAAACCATTAAATTATCTTTTTTGGCAATAATGTCTATTTCAGCTTTGTCATGAATAAAATTGAGAGCCATAATTTCATAACCCCGTGCTTGCAAAAATTGTTTTGCGAGTTTCTCCCCTATTTTTCCAAGTTCGTTATGATCTGCCATAATTAAAAAACAAATACGAAAATTCCAAATTACAATTGCGAACAACAAATTACAAAAAATTTAATTGTGTGGCACCAATTTGACTTCGATTAAAATCTCAGGTCTGGTATCTATTTTCTACCTTTACACCAATGGAGAAAACGGCTTTGGACATACAGATTACAACTCTTCCTGACAGCCCGGGAGTCTACCAGTATTATGACAAGGAAGACAAATTACTGTATGTAGGAAAAGCAAAAAACCTAAAAAAAAGGGTTGCCTCTTATTTTAACAAAACACAGGACAACGGTAGAACCCGTGTCTTAGTAAAAAAAATAAGAACCATAAAGCACATCGTTGTTTTTTCAGAAACAGATGCGCTGCTGCTGGAAAACAACCTCATCAAAAAATACCAGCCGCGTTATAATGTGATGCTCAAGGATGATAAATCCTATCCGTGGATTTGCATCAAAAATGAACGTTTCCCCAGGGTGTTCCCAACCAGGAGGATGATTAAGGACGGCTCTGAATATTACGGCCCATATACCAGTATGAAAACCGTGCACACACTTCTCGATTTAATCAAAGGTCTTTACCCACTTCGCACGTGTAATTATGATTTATCTGAAGAAAAAATAAAGTCTGGGAAATTTAAAGCCTGTCTGGAATTTCATTTGGGAAATTGTATTGCGCCTTGTGAAAACAGACAAGAAGAAGCAGACTATAATGAAAATATAGATGCCATACGACAACTGGTGAAAGGAAATTTTAAAGATTCGCTGCAACGTTTTCGCAATCAAATGAAAGCGTATGCAAAAAATTTAAAGTTTGAAGATGCACAACGACTTAAGGAGAAAATAGAAATCCTGGAAAATTACCAGTCTAAATCTACTGTCGTAAACCCCAAAATAAACGATGTGGATGTTTTTTCCATCGTTTCTGATGAAAGTTATGCTTATGTTAATTTTTTACAACTTTCTTATGGTTCTATCATTCGATCGCATACCTTAGAGATTAAGAAAAAACTGGACGAAAGCGACAAAGAACTTCTGGAAATCGCAATCATAGAAATAAGACAGCGTTTTCAATCCCATTGCAGGGAAGTATATGTGCCGTTTGCGGTAAATTTAGGGGAGGAAATTAAAGTGCATATTCCGCAACTGGGTGATAAAAAACACATCTTAGAACTTTCCGCCAGAAATGCTAAGTACCACCGTATGGAGCGTTTTAAGCAAATAAAGATAACCGATCCAAACCGGCATGAAAACCGGATAATGGCCCAAATGCAAAAAGATCTTCGCCTGCCAGAAGAACCAAGGCATATAGAATGCTTTGACAACTCTAACATTCAGGGAAGCAATCCGGTGGCAGCTTGTGTGGTTTTTAGAAACGGAAAGCCCAGCAAAAAAGACTACCGCAAATACAATATTAAAACAGTGGTAGGTCCTGATGATTTTGCTTCCATGGAAGAAGTGGTGTACCGCCGTTACAAAAGATTACAGGAAGAGAAGCAACCTTTGCCGCAATTAATCATCATAGATGGAGGTAAGGGACAACTTTCTTCCGCATTAAAAAGTCTGGATGCTTTAGGATTGCGTGGCAAAATTGCCATTGTGGGAGTTGCAAAAAGATTAGAAGAATTATTTTTTCCTAATGACCCAATTCCCTTATATTTAGATAAGAAATCAGAAACATTGAAAATTATTCAGCAACTGCGCAACGAGGCTCACAGATTTGGCATCACTTTTCATAGGGATAAACGCAGCAAACAAGCGCTGGAAACAGAGTTAGAAACCATTCCCGGAATTGGGGATAAAACTGTATTGGATTTGTTGCGACACTTTAAAAGTACAAAACGAATTGCAAATGCAACATTTACAGAACTAAGTGCGGTTGTGGGAAATAACAGAGCTGAAAAAATAATAGCACATTATCAAACCTTAAAATGAGAAAATATATTTTGTTATCCGTTCTTTTGATGGTTTTCTCATTTGGGGAACTTTGGGGCCAGCAAGACGATATACAAGACATTAAGGTTGGTTTGGTACTAAGCGGTGGTGGCGCAAAAGGGCTTGCGCACATTGGTGTACTGGAGATTATTGAAGAAGCGGGTGTTCGCATAGATTTTATAGGCGGCACCAGTATGGGCGCTATAATTGGTGGTTTGTATGCATCGGGATATTCTGCAAGAGAATTAGATTCTATTTTTCAGGTTATTGATTTTGAGGAGTTGATTCAGGATAACCTTCCGCGCAGCGCAAAAACATTTTATGAGAAAGAAGATGCTGAAAAATATGCGCTTACCTTACCTTTTGACGGTTTTAAAATAGGATTTCCCACATCGTTATCTAAAGGTCAGAATGTATATAATCTAATGTATGAACTAACAAACCATGTGAGTCATATTGATGATTTCTCTAAATTACCAATACCGTTTTTCTGTATGGCAACCAATGTGGAAACAGGAAAAGCCGTACTACTGGACAAAGGATATTTACCGCAAGCTATATCGGCAAGTGGTGCCCTACCCTCTTTATTTGGGCCTGTTGAAATTGATGGGCAGTTACTTATTGATGGCGGGGTAACCAATAACTATCCCATAGATGAGGTGCGCAGAATGGGTGCTGACATCATCATTGGGGTGGATGTGCAGGACAGTTTGATTAGCAGGGAAAATTTAAAATCTGCCATTGATGTTCTTGTTCAAATAAATAATTACCGCACCATCAATGACATGCTTCTAAAAAGGGAAAAAACAGATATTTACATCCACCCAAATATTAAAGACTTCTCAGTAATTTCATTTAACCGTGGGGGAGATATTATTAAAGCAGGAAACGAAGAAGCACAAAAATTTATTTCAGATTTCAAGTTACTTGCCAGTAAACAGAAACAAACAGAAAGAATTCCCGTAAAAAAGGTAAGTTCAGACAGTTTGACCATACAAGAGGTAAAGATATCAGGCAATGAGGCATACACCAGATCTTATATTTTAGGAAAATTAAAATTAAAACCCCCTACGGAAATAAGTTATGCAAAATTTAATGAAGGCCTTAACAACCTTTCCGCAACCGGTAATTTTAAACAAATAAATTATTATCTTGATGAAAATGAGGAGGAGGAGAAGATTTTAAACATAGAGTTACAGGAAAGTCAGATACGAAATCTTCTTCGTTTTGCCGTGCATTATGATGATTTATACAAAAGTGCGGCATTACTGAATTTTACACGCAAACGATTAATTCAAAAAAATGACATTGTGTCTTTTGATTTGATTTTGGGGGACAACATTCGATACAACTTTGATTATTATATTGACAAGGGATATTACTGGAGTTTCGGTGTGAAATCCACATACAATAGTTTTAAAAAAAATGTGCGCTTTGCACTTTTCCCACCGGAGATTGTTGAGGATATATCATCCGTGGCAAATATTGAACTCAGGCATGAAGATTTTACCAATCAAATATATGTGCAAACCCTCTTTCAACAAATTTACTCCCTGGGTCTAGGTGTGGAACACAAACATTTAAAATTCCAGTCTGAAACACTAATTGCTGAAGAACCTACAAGCGCGACAGTTTTTGAAAACACAAATTATTACAGCGCTTTCGGAAATCTTAAACTGGATAGCAGGGATAACAAATACTTTCCAAAAAAGGGAGTTTTTTTTGAAGGAAATTTTAACTTTTATGCCCTTGCTTCTGGTCTAAATGAAAACTTTGAGGAATTTTCAATCGCGAGAGCTTCTCTAGGCTATGCTTTTTCCCCTTCACAAAATTTAGCATTTAATATTACTGCGGAAGGTGGTTTTAAAATAGGAGGAGAAGAAACTGCAACCTTAGATTTTTTTGTGGGAGGATACGGCTATAAACCCATTAATAATTTTATTCATCTCTTTGGTTATGACGCTCTTAATTTAAGAGGAGACACCTTCTTAAAAACCGCCTTAAGAATGGATTATCGCTTCTATAGAAAAACCTATGTTTCTACAGTGGCAAATATTGCCAATGTAGGGGACCGCTTATTTGAATCGAAAGCGTGGATAGACCGAATCCCACACAGAGGGTATGCTGTAGGTCTTGCCTCAGATACATTTATAGGACCCATTGAACTGTTTTATTCCTATTCCACCGAAACAACACAAAGTCAGTTTTATGTGAGTTTGGGCTTTTGGTTTTAATCATGAACTGTTTTAATCTTTAGTCTCCTAAATTTTTCCGATATTTGTTTTTCAAATATTTACATCATGCCATTCTATCATAAATTAGGAAAAATTCCGCCGAAGCGGCATACGCAATTTCGCAAGCCTGATGGCGAATTATATTATGAACAGCTTTTCGGGACCGTGGGTTTTGACGGGATGTATTGTAATATATACCATACCCATCGACCCACACAGGTAAAAGAAATCCGTAAACAATATAGTGTTGCCCCTAAAATCAGCAACCCAAATAATATACAATCGTATAAATTAAAGGGTTTTGAAGTGCTTCCGGAAAAAGACTATCTTGAAAGCAGGAAAATTGTGATGACTAACAGTGACTGTCATATCACTCTTGCAGCACCACAAAACAAAACACAAGATTATTTCTATAAAAATACAGATGCCGATGAGTTGTTATTTATCCATAAAGGTTCGGGGAAACTTAGGACTTTTCTGGGAAATATCGATTTCAAGTATGGGGACTATCTTTTAATTCCGAGGGGAGTTATCTATAAAATAGATTTTGACACCGAAGACAATCGTTTGTTTATAGTGGAATCCAGAAGGCCTATTTATACCCCAAAAAGATATAGAAACTGGTTTGGACAGCTTTTAGAACACTCGCCATATTGTGAGCGAGACATCCGCAAACCCTATGAACTGGAAACCAACGATGAGAAAGGGGAATTTATCATTAAAGTAAAAAAGAAGGACGAAATATTTGAAATGGTTTATGCCACCCATCCATTTGATGTGGTAGGTTATGACGGCTATAATTTTCCGTATGCCTTTTCCATTCATGATTTTGAACCAATAACAGGGCGCATCCACCAACCGCCACCTGTTCATCAAACCTTTGAGACAGATGCTTTTGTGGTGTGTTCCTTTGTTCCCAGAATGTATGACTACCACCCACTTTCCATTCCGGCACCATACAACCATAGCAATATTGACAGCGATGAAGTGTTATATTATGTAGATGGTGACTTTATGAGCAGAACCGGTGTTTCCCCGGGCAATATATCTTTGCATCCTGCGGGAATTCCGCATGGACCGCATCCGGGAACCTATGAAGCTAGTATCGGAAAGAAAGAAACCAAGGAATTAGCAGTTATGGTAGACACTTTTAAACCCCTGATGCTCACTGATGAGGCAATGAAAATTGCTGACGAAACCTATTACCAATCATGGCTGTAATCTTTTTACGGCAAAAAATAAATATACAATGAGTAAAGAAGTAAAATCTGTAAACTACGGTCTAGAGAAAATATTTGAAGGAGCACAAGATTTCCTTCCATTATTGGGCACTGATTATGTGGAATTTTATGTAGGCAATGCAAAGCAAGCGGCACATTTCTACAAAACCGCCTTTGGATTTCAGTCTTTTGCCTATTCCGGTCTGGAAACCGGTGTAAGGGATAGGGCCAGTTATGTGCTCAAACAAGATAAAATACGTCTGGTTCTCACTACTCCTTTAAACAGTAATTCGTCCATAAACGAGCATTTAGCAAAACACGGGGACGGTGTAAAAGTGGTAGCCCTTTGGGTAGAAGATGCTACCAGTGCTTTTGAAGAAACCACAAAGCGAGGGGCAAAAGCATTTATGCAACCTACCATAGAAAAAGATGAACACGGTGAAGTGGTGCGCTCAGGGATTCATACCTATGGCGATACTGTACATATTTTTGTGGAACGTAAAAATTATAACGGTACATTTTTACCGGGATACAAACCATGGAAATCAGACTATAACCCGGAACCGGTAGGTTTAAAGTATATTGACCACATGGTAGGAAATGTAGGATGGGGAGAGATGAACCAATGGGTAAAATGGTATGAAGATGTTATGGGCTTTGTAAACTTCTTGTCTTTTGATGACAAACAAATACATACAGAATATTCTGCCCTTATGAGTAAAGTAATGAGCAATGGCAACGGAAGGATTAAATTCCCAATTAATGAACCCGCAAAAGCAGCAAAAAAATCACAGATTGAAGAATATTTGGACTTTTATGAGAGTTCAGGAGTGCAGCACATAGCTGTAGCTTCAGACGATATTATAAAAACTGTGGCTCAATTAAAAGACAGAGGTATTGAGTTTTTGCCCCCACCGCCACAGGCTTATTATGATGATATTCCCCGCAGATTGGGCACACATATGGAGGTTATGAAAGAAGATATTAAAGAATTACAACGACTTTCTATTTTAGTGGATGCCGATGAAGAAGGCTATTTATTACAAATTTTCACAAAACCTTTGGAGGACAGACCAACTCTGTTTTTTGAAATCATTCAACGTATGGGTGCGAGAGGATTCGGCGCCGGAAATTTCAAGGCTCTTTTTGAATCTATCGAAAGAGAGCAGGCACTAAGAGGAACCCTGTAATTTTTTATTTACAAATTTAAAGGCATTGCTATGGAAGTTATTGCCTTGGTTATTTTTTTTGGAATGACAATTGCAGTAGACCCCATAACCAAATAAAATTTAACAATGAAAAATCTACTTATATTAGTCACCTTGCTTTTAAGTATTTCTGTTTCCGCACAAAAAAAAGCGTTTCAGGATGGGGAGTGGTTTAAATTTAAGGTTACTTATGGCTTTCTAAATGCGGGATATGCAACGCTTCAGGTAGATAACGCTATTTTAAATGGTAAAGAGGTCTATCATGTAAAAGGATATGGCAGGAATACAGGTGTATCTAGGGTTTTTTTCAAAGTGGAAGATATTTATGAGAGTTATATGGATAAGCAAAAAGACATTCCGTATCGTTTTATCAGAAATATTGATGAAGGAGGACATACCAGGGATATTCAAGTAGACTTTAACCATACCAAAAGAGAAGCACTTGTATTTGACAAAAAAAAGAACACAAAAGAAACTTTTTCTTTCCCCACAGGTGTTCAGGATATGCTATCCACTTTTTATTACCTGCGCAATCACATTGATACAAAAACCCTAAAAACCGGAGACTTTACCGATGTGAATATGTTTTATGGCGAAGAGAGTTTTAAATTTCGTTTAAAGTTTTTGCGTAGGGAGGTAATAAAAACTAAATTTGGGCAGATTTCTACATTAGTGTTCAGACCTTATGTAGAATCTGGGCGCGTCTTCAAAGAAAAAGAAAGTTTAACTGTCTGGATTTCTGATGATGACAATAAAATACCACTAAGAATCAAAGCAGATTTAGCCGTGGGTTCGCTAAATGCAGATTTAGAGGAATATAAAGGCTTAAAACACTGGTTTAAAATAATAGCAAAGTAAATGGATATATCCCCTAAAACCGAAGAGCTTCTTAAAAAGTTAGATGAAAAATTTTCAGCTTTAGGTCAAGATGTCCATGTTCATTTAGAGGGATTATTACACAGTAAACCAATTACGTATTGGGATTATATTCAAACAGACGCATTACTCAATCTTCAGATTCAACGTACAAAACTACCCGATGAAATGGTATTTATCATGTACCATCAAATTAATGAGTTGTTATTTAAAATGATCCTCTGGGAAATTGAGCAGGTTGCCCATCACAACAATCTTACTGCAGATTTCTTCTCTTCCAAATTAATGCGCATCAGCAGATATTTTGATATGCTTACCTCCTCCTTTAATATTATGCGGGATGGTATGGAGGCAGAGCAATATATGAAATTCAGGACCACATTAACACCTGCAAGTGGTTTTCAAAGTGCCCAATACCGAAAAATCGAATTTGCATCTACAGAGTTAATAAATCTTATAGACAATAGGTTCAGAAGTACCATAGATCGCAATACCCCGTATGAACATGCCCTTGAGCATTTATACTGGCAAGCGGCCGGAAAAGATTATACCACAGGCAAAAAATCACAACTTTTAAAAGCATTTGAAGAAAAATATCGCGTTGAATTTGTAGCTTTTACACAAGAGTATAATACTATAAACCTATATTCCAAGTTTAAAACCTTACCGGAAGCAATAAGAAACGATGAAAATCTGGTACATGCGATGCGTCATTATGACTATACGGTAAACGTCACTTGGGTCATGGCACATTACAATACCGCAAATCATTATTTATCAGGAGGGGATAGCAGCAAAAGAGTAGAAGCTACAGGAGGAAGTGAGTGGACAAAATATATGCACCCTAAATACCAGAAAAGAATATTTTTCCCAAGTGTCTGGTCTGATGAAGAAATTGAAAACTGGGGAAAAGACGTTTAGTATAAATTAGCATAAAATATAGTTTTCTTGAAAAATTTAATTCCGTTTATTCTACTTTTATTTTTAATTTTTAGTTGTAAAAATGACGAAATAGTAGACGATACTGTCCAAGAAATTCAACCAAAAATCATAGAAGAGTTTGGCTTTACACTTAACGACTTTGAAGTAATAAGGGACACTATAAAATCAGGAGATACTTTTGGCGTTTTGATGGACAGGCAAGGTGTATCTCCTGCAAATGTATTTACCATTGTAAACAGGGTAAAAGATTCTTTTGATGTTTCCAAGATACGCGCAGGAAGACCATATACCATATTAAAATCCAAAGATTCTTTAAAACAGACACAAGTATTTATTTATCAGCCTACCCGGCTGGATTATGTGGTAGTTGATTTACGAGACAGCATTAAATCCTATCGCAATAAGCTGCCCATAACCACAAAAAGAAGAATGGCTGCTGGAATAATAAACTCCTCCCTTTCCAGATCTATGGAAGATGAAGGGTTAAGTCAGGCACTCGTTCATGAACTTTCCAGTGTTTACCAGTGGACTATTGACTTCTTTAAACTACAGAAAGGGGATAATTTTAAAATTATCTACAACGAGATTTATATTAATGACACCATATATGCCGGTGTGGAAAGTGTGGAGGCAACTTTACTCAATCATAATAACAAACCTTATTACGGGTTCAGATATACAACAGACAGTATTAAAGGTATTGCCGATTATTATGATGAAAAAGCCAATACATTAAGAAATTTCTTCCTTAAAGCCCCCTTAAATTACAGCAGGATATCATCACGGTTTACCCAGAACAGGTTTCACCCAGTGCAGAAGCGCTGGAAAGCCCATTTAGGAACTGATTATGCGGCACCACATGGCACCCCCATTATGAGTACAGCAAATGGAACTGTTGAAGCATCAGGCTATAACGGTGGCAATGGCAACTATGTAAAAGTAAAACACAACAGCACCTATTCTACCCAATATCTGCATATGTCTAAGCGGGCAGTAAATGTGGGTCAAAGGGTAAAACAAGGAGACGTCATTGGATATGTGGGAAGCACAGGTCTTGCCACAGGCCCTCATGTATGCTATCGTTTTTGGTATAACGGAAAACAGGTGGATCCTTACGCCATTAAATTACCCGCTGCTGAGCCTATTCATGAAACCTTAAAAGAAGATTATTTTCGTTTTATCGAAACCCTGAAGTTTGAGATAGACAATATCCCTGAAAAAGAAACTCAATAAATTGTAGTATTTCACCTCTGATTCCAAAATAAATCCCCATTGCTGTTTCTGTTAACAACTATTGTAAAACTTTTATTTACTGTAAGTCAGTTAATTGTACAATATTTTATCTTTAATATAATGTAAAAATCAATTTTCTTAACAATTAAGTAAGGTTTAATTGATCAAATATGACTTCTTTTGTAAAAAATTAACTAACAATTTTTATTATGAAAAAACATTTACTTTTTGCTTTTCTTTTTATCTGTTCACTTGGGTTTTCTCAAGGTGTGGTAACTGGAAAAATTATTGGTGGCGACTTCAATGAGCCATTAGCTGGTGCTAATATTCTACAAGTGGGAACTTCTAACGGAACAGCAACAGATTTTGACGGAAATTTTACACTGAATGTTAGTGGTAATTCTGGATCCATTTCTATTTCTTATTTAGGTTTAATTACCACCATTAAGTCATATACCTTAACAAACGGAACAGCTACTTTAGGAGACGTTATTCTTGCTGTTGATGCAGATGCCTTAGAAGAAATTGTAATCGTAGGTCGCGGGATTATTGACTTAGCTGCAGACCGCCAGACCCCTATAGCTGTATCTACTATTACAGCAGCTGAAATACAGGCGAAAGCCGTCGGGAATGTGGAATTCCCAGAAGTAATGAAAAACACACCCAGTGTGTATGTTTCCAATCAAGCAGGAGGTTTTGGGGATTCCCAAATGTTTTTACGTGGTTTTGATCAGGTAAACACAGCCTTTTTATTAAATGGTCAACCTATCAATGGTATGGAAGACGGAAGAATGTACTGGTCTAACTGGTCAGGTATGGCAGACGTTGCAAATGCCGTTCAGGTACAAAGAGGTTTAGGTTCTTCAAAGCTGGCTATTTCCTCTGTGGGTGGTACTGTGAATATAGTATCTAAAGCCGCCGGAAGAAAAGAAGGTGGATTTGCACGTTTTATGACCGGTAATGACAGTTATTTCAAAGGAACTATTAGTTATGACTCTGGTTTAAAAGGCAAATGGGCATATTCCTTTTTACTTGATCATTGGCAAGGGCATAGAAAATGGGCTAATGGAACTGCGGGTCAAGGACAAAATTATTTTGTAGGGATAGGGTATGTGCCTAATGAAAATCACACACTCAATTTCTTGATAACCGGAGCACCGCAATACCATGACCAAAACTTCTCAGTATCTGAGCAGGCTTATGAAGATTTTGGCCTTAAGCATAATAATAATTCAGGCTTTCTAGAAGGTGAGCGTTTTACTTTCAGAAGAAACTATTACCATAAACCTGTAGCAAATTTAAACTGGGATTGGGATATTAGTGAAACAACAGCGCTTTCTTCTGTTTTATATGCTTCATGGGGTCGTGGTGGAGGCACCGGACCTGTTGGAAGTTCAGGAAACATAAACCCTTTCCGAAGTGAAGTAAACAATGAGATTGATTTTGATGCTATTGTCGAAAATAATATTGCCAACAATCCTGATGGAATAGGAAGTTTTGGAAGTTCAGCTATGAGAAGGATGTCTATAAATAACCATAACTGGTATGGATTTCTTACTAATTTAGAATTTGACGCTTCTGAAAATTTATCTTTAAATGTGGGTGCAGATACCCGTTTTTACAAAGGAAGCCACTGGTACCAGATGAACAACTTTTTAGGTCTTAACGGATATGCAGACAACTTTGGGTATGGAGACCAAAGACCTGATGATTATCTTATTACGGAAACTTTTGAAGCAAATCCTTGGGCAGCTTTATTTAATTTTGCAGATGAAGACCAACGTTTTAACTATGATTATTCAGAAACTATAAATTATATAGGTGGATTTGGTCAGGCTGAATTTAAACTCGACAATTTCTCCACTTTTGTACAAGGAGCAGTATCCACGCAAAGCTACCAAAGAGAAGGTAGAGCTGAAGGAACAGAAATAGAAGGTGTAAATGGTCTTGGAAAATCGGAAAAAGTAAACAAAATAGGATATAATATTAAAGGTGGTTTAGGCTATTCATTCACAGAAAGCAGTACTATATTTGCAAATGCAGGATTTTACTCGAGACAACCATTTCTGGATAATATTTTTGAGAATGTTAGAAATTCCAACTATATTTTTGAAGGGGACGATGAAGTGGATAATGAAGAAATAACAGGAGTTGAAGCCGGATACAGGTTTAAAGGCGGAAACTTGAGCATTGATATTAACGCTTATTACACTACATGGGGTAATAGATTTCTTTCCGGGGGATTTATCCCTGGGGATGAAACTTCCTCTAATCCTGTGCAACAAGTAGATCGTTTTCAACGATTCCTCAACATAACACAAGTTCACAAAGGTGCAGAATTTGAAGCAAGATACAGATATTCCAATACTTTTATGTTCAGGGCAATAGGAAGTATCGGAAACTGGAAATATGATGGAAAAAGTCCATTTCAAACCAGAGATGCTGAGACAAATGCTTTACTTGAAGAGGGTTCTGTGGATTTAAAAGGAACAAAAGTGGGTAATGCTCCACAAACCTCTTTTGGTTTTGGATTTAAATATGAAATAGTAACTGGTTTATCTGTCGATGCAGATTATAACATTTACACAGACCTTTATGGATTTGTAAATGCAAGAGACGTTGTAGATGCATCCCTTGTTGGGGAAACGTATCAGGCAAGAAGATTGCCTGCATATACACTTCTAGATGCTGGAATTACTTATAAATTTACTTTTGGAGGTCAAAATATGACTATAAGAGGTAATGTATATAATCTTGCAAACGATATTTATTTAAATCAGGCAGATTCGTTTGGTGTTTATTTTGGAAACGGAAGAACCTTTAATGCCAGTGTGCGTTATGATTTCTAGTACTAATTTACAGTGTTAATTTTAAAACCACTTCTTGGCAACGAGAAGTGGTTTTTTCTTGAAATAAACTTTATATTTGTTTTTAACTAAACCAAACAAAATGGAATTACATTTAATAATAGACAAAGTACATGGCTACTGGGCATATCTAGTCCTTTTAGTACTCTTACTAGCCACCTTTAATGCATTGATAAAGTATTTCTCAAATAAACCTTTTGGCGCAAAGGACTTTAGAATATCACTATTTGGGTTGATTGTAACCCATATTCAGGTTTTGCTGGGGCTCTTATTGTATTTTGTCCATCCTACTCTTGGTTTTGGGTCTTTCAGAAATCCAGATCTCACTATGGGGGATATAATGGGATCATCAGAATTCAGACTTTTTGCTGTAGAACATCCGCTGGTAATGATTCTCGCTGTTATTTTTATTACCATTGGCTATTCCAAACATAAAAAACAGCTAACTTCCAAAGGGAAATTTAAAATGCTGGCCATATTCTATACCATTTCCTTAGTACTTATTTTAAGCAGAATTCCTTGGAAACATTGGTTATTTGAACAATAGAGTTACTGTCACTTTACCTACGTAAAAGGGATGTAATTAAAAAATAAATTTTAATTGTAAATAGACATATTTCATTAGATTTTGTAAAAAGATAATTACATTTCGTCTGAGAAATCAGGATATAAGAAACTATTGTAAGGAAAACGTTTCACATGTATCTGTCTTACCCATTCATATACTTTTTCCCGAAATTGGACTAAGTTTTCTTTTTCGGTAGCGGAGATGAAAACCGCTTCACCATTAACTTTACTCATCCAGGTGTTTTTCCAATCTTCCAAAGTATTGTGAGCACTGGTTTTTTCGGTAACCAAGTCGTCCTCATCAATGGCTTCCGGTTTGTAAGCGTCAATTTTATTGAACACCATAAGCATGGGTTTGTCTTTACCGCCTATTTCGTCAAGCGTTTGATGCACAGAGGCAATATGGTCTTCAAAATTGGGATGTGATATATCCACCACATGTAAAAGGAGGTCTGCTTCGCGCACTTCATCGAGCGTGCTTTTAAATGATTCCACTAGTTGGGTGGGTAATTTCCTAATAAATCCTACGGTATCTGTCAAGAGAAAAGGGAGGTTTCCAATAACCACTTTTCTTACGGTTGTGTCTAGGGTGGCAAATAATTTATTTTCTGCAAATACTTCAGACTTACTAATCACATTCATTAAGGTAGACTTCCCAACATTTGTATAACCCACCAGTGCGACGCGTACTAATGCACCGCGATTACCACGTTGTATGGCCATTTGTTTGTCGATGGTTTTTAGTTTTTCCTTCAATAAAGAGATACGGTCACGCACAATTCTCCTATCTGTCTCAATTTCTGTTTCCCCGGGGCCACGCATCCCGATACCTCCACGCTGCCGTTCTAAATGCGTCCACATTCCGGCAAGTCTTGGTAAAAGGTATTGATACTGCGCCAGTTCCACTTGCGTACTTGCATAGCTGGTTTGTGCACGTTGGGCAAAAATATCGAGGATTAAATTGGTGCGGTCAATGATTTTGCAATTCAGTATTTTTTCAATATTTTTTTGCTGAGCCGGAGAGAGTTCATCATCAAAAATAACCGTGCCTATCTCATTAGCTTCCACATAAGCACGCACTTCGTCCAGTTTTCCCGTACCTATAAAGGTTTTCGGGTTGGGTTTCTGCATTTTTTGGATAAAGCGTTTTATCACCTCACCTCCAGCCGTATAAGTTAAAAATTCGAGTTCGTCAAGATATTCCCTCGCTTTCTCTTCATCTTGATTTTGTGTAATAAGACCGATGAGAATGGCTTTCTCATATTCTATTTCCAGTTTTTCTAGCATAGGTTGTTTTGAAAAGCAAAGTTAAACAATAGTTGTGTAGCAGTAAAGGACAAATGTTGTTTAAACTGTTAATAAATATGTAAAACATATAAAAATTTAACATTCTTTCTTTTATTCAAATACTCAATATCATTAGCTTAATAGTGATGAACTTTCCTACATTTATTAAAATGTTAACCTTTTGTTAATCTGATTTTTTTTCCTACTTTGCGGGTTAGTTCTATAAATAGCAAATAATTATGAAAAAACAACTACCCAGCTCTATTAAGTTTGTTAAAAACTTTCGAATAAAAAGTACTATAACAAGACTACCAATTGCATTAAAATCATTAATACTCATTTTAACTTTTTGCAGCACAACTCTATCTAATGCACAGGGCCCGGGAAGTCTATTTGTCGATGCCGGTGAGGATCAGGTAATTGCTTGTGACGCAGGATCTTCTACAGAAATCACGGCAACATTTTTAGAGATTTTTGAAACCGTGAGTGAACAGTATACTGTTTCTTCCATTCCATACAACCCTCCGTTTGCTTTTAATGGATTAGCAAACCAGTTGAACCCAAACCAAGATGATGCTTGGTCATCCGTAGATGATTTGCCATTTGATTTTTGTTTTTTTGGTAATTTAGAAACCCAGTTTCAAGTAGGCTCCAATGGAGTCCTTCGATTTGATGTGGATCCTGGGGATACTACCAATGGGTGGAGTTTTTCAGAAAACTTACCTAATAATACAAACCCCACATTATCTGAAGCGAATATATTCACCCCTGTTCACGATATAGACCCTTCAGCGTCTAATTCTGAAGAAATTGGGTATGAAGTTTTAGGGGAATTCCCTAATCGTGTGTTAGTGGTTTCCTTTTTTGAGGTGCCTATGTTTTCGGGCTCCTGCAATAGTTTACTTGCTACACATATGGTCGTATTTTATGAATTTTCTAATGTGATTGAAATATATATGCAGGATAAGCCGGTTTGCCCTTCCTGGAATAGCGGTAACGCCGCACTCGGTATTCAAAACAATGCAGGTACGGTTGCTTATGTCCCACCCGGCAGGAACACATCAAATTCCCCATGGACGGCAACTAATGAGGCATGGCAATTTGCCCCGCAAGGGATACCAACCTATGTTTTTGTGTGGGTGGACAGCGATGGTAATTTTATCTCCTCTGACCCTACAATCACTGTATCCCCTGACGGCTCAGAAACCTATACTGCAAGGGTAACTTACACAAATGGGTGTAATGGTGATGTTGTCGTATTAGAAGATGCCGTAACCGTATCTATAGAAAACAGTATAACCGTCGATCTGGGAGAAGACCAATCTTTTTGTGATGTGGCCTCTTTTGAAATAGTTCCTGCGATTACAGGTGCAAACCCGGAAGAAGTAACCTATTTATGGAGTACAGGAGCTACCACACCTACTATAACGGTAAGTGAATCTGGCACCTATAGCGTGGATGTAACATTGGATAATTGCACGGTAACAGACTCCATTACTCTAGAATTTGAAGAAAATCCCATTGTTGATTTGGGAGAAAATTTTGAAACTTGTTTTGAATCCCAAATATTCTTAGATGCAACACCTGCTAACTACAATCCTGAAGATGTTGTTTTTGAATGGTTTTTAGACGGCATATCTATGGGTTTAACAGATGCTGTTATTGAGGCATTCGATTATGGCACTTATAGTGTGGCAGTTACTTTTGGTGATTGTGTGGGTGAAGACAGTGTGGTTATTTCGCCTAGAGGAGATCTGGAAGTTACTATAGGGGAAAATATTTCAGGATGTTTAGGTGAATCTGTAACTATTACAGCGACTACTTCCGAAGTTGGGATTACCTATACTTGGTTTTTAAATGGAAATGTTATTGTGGGGGAAACTTCAAATACCATAACCGTTACCCTTCCCTTAAATGCCTCTAATTTATCTGACATTTACAGTGTTGAAATAAGTAAGGGCGATTGTACAGGCACTGCTGAAATAGAAGCGTTAGCACTTAATTGCGTAATAACCCAAGGAATATCCCCAAATGGGGATGGTATGAATGATTGTTTGGATGTGGAATTTTTGGATAGAAGATCAGGTGTAGCCAAACTAAGTATTTTTAATCGCTATGGGATGATAGTTTATGAAAGTGAAAACTATACAAACCAATGGTGCGGAAATAGTGACAAAGGAGATGCACTTCCTACAGGAACCTATTTTTATGTGATGAACTTTACAAATGAAGACCCAACCTATGGTATGCAAACTAATGGTTGGATATACATTAATCGTGCTATAAATTAATTGTATAAAAAGCCCTATAACTTATGAAAAACAATTACTTGTTATTTTGTGCCTTTTTTCTTTACCTCTTTGGAAATGCACAGCCTTACATTACAACTTCTACCACACAGTTTACGCAGGAAGAATTGGTTACTCAAGTACTAATCAACTCTCCTTGTGCTATTGTGGAAAATGTAGTTGGCATTACTGGAATAGATTTTGGAAGCTTAAACGGAATAGGCTATTTTGAAAATACCAATCCGAATTTCCCAATCGAAGATGGTGTCATTTTAATGACTGCCGGTGTCAACCAGGCCCCTGGACCCAATGGGAGCCCTCAAGATTCCGGCAGTTGGCCGGGAGACCCGCAGCTATTTAATTATATACAGTCATTAGGTATTGACCCCGGATTAAATTCTTACAATGATGCCTCCATCTTAGAATTTGACTTTAGACCTTTAACAGACTCCATTAGCTTTAATTTTGTTTTTGCTTCTAATGAATATGGCACTTTTCAATGTTCCTTTTCAGATGCATTTGCATTCTTTCTAACTAATGAAGATACAAATGAGGTTACTAATCTTGCGATTGTGCCGGGCACAGAAGATCCAATTTCTGTAATTACTATCAGAGATCAATTATATAATGGCAGTTGTAGCTCTGTTAACCCTGATTTTTTTGACAAATATTATGGAACTCCAAATGGGTTGCCTAATGCACAATCCCCAATCAATTTTAACGGGCATACAGTACTTATGCAGGCCTGGTCTTATGTAGTTCCCAATACCCAATACCGAATGAAGCTCGTTATTGCGGATAGGAATGATTCCGCATTCAACTCTGCGGTTTTTCTGGAAGGTGGAAGTTTTTTCATTGGGAATGCTGACTTAGGAGACGATATAACGATTGACGATGGCAATGCAGTCTGTGATAGTGAAACTATCGAATTAGTTGTAGATACAAGCCCTGGTTCAACTATTACATGGTTTTTTAATGGAGAAGTAATTCCCGGGGAAACGGGATCTACATTAATTGTAACTGAAACCGGTATTTATGGTGTGGAAATTTCCAATCCGGATGCTCCTGATTGTACAATAACCGATGAAATTACAGTAGAATTTAAAACATCACCCATTGTGGACTTAGGGGAAGATATATTGGTTTGTGGAAAAGTGTTTGCCACGTTAGATGGTACTCCTGAAAATATAGATGAATTAGATGAAGTCTTTTACCAATGGTTTTTTAATGGGGTAATAATTGATGGTGCAACTGAAGCAACTCTTGAAGTAACTGAAATAGGGGATTATACTGTCGAAGTTACTACATCCTTAAATTGTTCAGGTTCTGATACCATCGCTGTGATTATTTCAGACTACACAGTAGATTTAGGGGAAGATGTAACCCTTTGCGAGAATGCATCTTATGAAATAATTCCTGTGGTAACGGGTATTGACCCTTCTGAAGCTACCTATCTCTGGAGTACCGGGGAAACAACTTTTAGTATTCTGGTTACAACTTCCGGCAACTATAGTGTGGAAGTCTCTTATGAAGGATGTGTAGAGACAGATGATATTAATGTTAATTTCAGGGAACTCCCCATTATTGAATTAGGGATTAATATTATAAAGTGTGCAGATGATGTGGTCACTTTAAACGCAACGTCTTCCAGTGATGTTTCTGCAAATGTTACTTATACCTGGTTTTACAACGGAGGTATAATTAACAATGAGACAAGCAGCACATTAGATGTAACAGAAGCTGGTATTTATGCTGTAGAAGTAAATGATGATGGATGCATATCTACTGATGATATTGTTATTGAGTTTTATGCAAATCAAAGGTGTGTTATTTCTCAAGGAATATCCCCTAATGGAGATGGTTTAAATGACTGTCTTGATTTACTATTTTTAGACGATCAGTTATCCATTGTAAAACTTTCTATATTCAACCGTCATGGAAGATTAGTTTATGAACAAAATGACTATATAAACCAGTGGTGTGGTCAAAGTGATAATGGTGAAGTGCTTCCCACAGGAAATTATTTTTATGTGATCACTTTGCAAAATGACCCTGCAATATCCGGATATATATATCTAAACAAATAATCAATAACATAACAATCAAATTATAAATAATGAAAAAACTCTCTCTATTACTCATCTTTATAGTATTCCTTGGATTCCAGGATATGAGTGCGCAGCAAGATCCGCAGTACACCCAATATATGTATAATATGAATGTGGTAAACCCTGCCTATGCCGGATCTAAAGAAAGCCTTTCTATTACTGCATTGTATAGAAAACAATGGTCAGGACTTGATGGCGCACCGGAAACATTTACCTTCTCTGCTCATTCGCCTATTAGTGATAAAGTGGGCTTAGGTTTATCTGCCATAAAAGATGAACTGGGTCCCATTTCTGAAACAAATGTATACGCAGATTTCTCCTATACTTTGCAAGTAGGTGAAAATTCTAAACTTGCTTTAGGTATCAAAGCTGGAGCAACATTTCACGATGTTGGTTTAGTGGGATTGGATCTACAAGACCCTAACGATCCTTTCTTTTCTCAGGACATTAACAATACATATCCTAATGTGGGTGCAGGAGCCTTCTTCTATACAGATAATTTTTACTTAGGACTATCTGTTCCCAATTTTCTAAGTTCAGTACATTTAGATGAGAATGCCTTAAAATATGGTTCAGAGGTGAATCATTATTTTGCCACCGCAGGGTATGTGTTTCAGGTAAGTGACAACTTTAAACTAAAGCCTTCAGTGATGGTGAAATCTGCGTTTGAAGCGCCGGTATCTTTTGATGGTAATTTAAATGCCCTTTTCTATGATAAATTTGAAATAGGTGCTTCTTATAGACTGGACGACTCCTTTAGCGGGCTTGTGGGGTTTCAGATAAATGATAACATAAGAATTGGATATGCATATGACCATATCGTCTCTGATTTAAACGTAGTTGCCGATGCTTCTCACGAAGTGATAATTACTTTTGACTTGTTCTTTAACAAGCGCGTATTACGTTCACCAAGATATTTTTAATCCCAACTAAGCAAAACGACATGAAAAAATTATACACAATAGTATTTCTTTTAGTAGCGAGTTCATCACTAACTTTCGCTCAGAATAAAGACACAAAATCTGCCGATAAACATTTCGATCGCTTTGAGTATGTGAAAGCTGCAGAGGCCTATCAAACCCTAATTAAAAGAGGCAAAGCAGACGATTATGTGTACACACGTCTTGCAGATTCTTACTTTTTAATCAATGATACAAAAAAGGCAGAGCCTTTTTACAAAAGAGTATCTACAAGACCGGGTGTAGATTCTGAAACTATATTCAACTATGCACAAACTTTAAAAGCAAATGGCAAATTTGATGAGTCAAACGCAATGATGCAAAAATTTGCACAAATGAAACCAGGTGACTCCAGGGCAATTGACTTCAAAAACAACCCTAACTACATTCCAAAAATAATGGAAAAAGAGCCTAGGTACACTGCCACTTTAATGGCAGATTTAAACAGTGATTTTTCTGATTTTGGCGTACATCAAGCAGGGAATAAAATTTATTTTTCTTCCGCTAGAAATACTACCAGAAAAACTTACGGAAGAAATCAAGAGCCATTTTTAGATATTTATGAAGCAACCTTTACCGGCGGAAAAGTAACTAACATACAACCTGTAAGAGGAGATGTTAATACCAGATACCACGAAGGAATTGTTACCATAACACCTGACGGGAAAAGAATGTATTTTGACAGAAATGATTTTTTTAACGGTAAATATAAAAAAGATGAAGATGGAATCAATCAGTTAAATATATACTATGCTGAATTAATTGATGGCCAATGGAGGGATATTCAGCAAGTGCCTTTTAATAATACCGAATACTCAGTGGGACATCCCGCATTAAGCCCTAATGGGAATACCCTTTATTTTGTTTCAGATATGCCCGGCGGTATAGGAGATTCTGATATTTACAAAGTAACAATCAATCCCGATGGTACTTTTGGTCAACCACAAAATTTAGGCGCAGGAATCAATACCGAAGGAAAAGAAGTTTTTCCATCTGTAGGCCAGGACGGGAGACTTTATTTCTCCAGTAACGGTCATCTGGGTTTAGGTGGTCTGGACATTTTTTCAGCAGCTGCATCCGGAAGTGGTTTTGGGGAAGTGATAAATCTTGGCTTACCAGTAAACAGTACTAGAGATGATTTTTCTTTCAGTATAGATGATGCCAGCCAGGAAGGTTTTGTATCCTCAGACAGATCTGGTACAGATAATGTATATCGTATTAAAGAATTGTGTATTTCTACCATAAACAGTATTGTTAAAGACGCAAACACTAATCGTCCACTTGCAGGTGCTACAGTTACACTTTATGATGCTAATGAGAATAGATTAACCACAAAAACCACAGGCGCAGACGGTATGGCCATATTTGCCATTGAATGTGATCAAAACATTACTGTGCAAGCATCTGTAAATGGGTATGAGTCTAATGCAGTAACTGTATCTACAGCAGATAAAATGGTAAATGCTGAATTATCTTTACGTCCTATAGATGAAATTGTTGAGGGAGACAGAGTTGTTCTTAACCCAATTCTTTTTGATTTTGACAGACACAACATCAAACCTCAAGCGGCATTGGAATTAGACAAATTAGTACAACTAATGAAGAAAAATACCACTATGGAGGTTCGCATTGAGGGGCATACAGATGTAAGGGGTTCTGTAGAATACAACAAACAACTTTCTAACAGAAGAGCACAATCCAGTGTACAATATGTGATTTCTAAAGGCATTGAAAGCAACCGGATATCCGGTGAAGGTTTTGGTGAAGACAGACCTGCTGTAAACTGCGGCGAGAACTGTACAGATGCTCAGCACCAACAAAATAGAAGATCAGAATTTATAATAGTAAAACGATAATTACCAATTAACTAACCAACCTGAAGAACCCTTATCTATTTTAGATAGGGGTTTTTTTATTGCACTAAAGCGAATTCTATTTTTGGTGCTAATATTATTTGCAAATAGTCCTTTATGAAATCTTTTAGTATAGGTTTAGAATGTATTTGATAAATAAATGCAATAATGTCAGCACCACGGTATACTATTTAAAGCAGATTAATTTGCTTCAAACTCTATACAGCTTTTTAGTTTAAGATCTTAATAACAAGATTATAATTCTAAGGTATATAAATGACACTAATTTTCAAAGGGTAAATACAATATTTATAATCCCTTTGTCCTGATATATGGTATTGTGATAATCTATTTATAATCATCGAGAAATAAACAATCTACAATTAGTGAGTCTTTTAAAGCTGTTTACTGTATATTTTTGTTAATGAGTATTCCCTGAAAAAAAGTTAGATCTATAATTTAATCCCGTAGGCTTGCTATCTTAGATCCTTTAAAATAAATTCAGTTTTATTAACTTCTCAGAAATTAATAAATAAAAAAACCGCCTAAAATAGATTTAAGCGGTTTATAACTATTTGGTTATAAAGTTAGTTTTGAATACCTGTAATTTCGATATTATCTAAATGGTATCTTGTAGTAGCAGACGGATCAGAACCTACATATTTAAAAGCGATTCTAACATTGCCATCAAAACAAGAGATGTTTATTGGGCCTGAAGGTTGGAAACCACCAAAACCTGATGAAGGACCTGTTGGAATGTTTACATCCAAAGTCTCCCACTCTGTGGTAGTAACATCGCCACTATAAGCATTTGTAATTAATACAGAAAGAATTTTTCCGTTATCAAAAGCTGCCTCCATATCTAAATTTAATTGTTCTTGGGAAAAGTTATCAAAATTCAAGTTAGGCGTTACAAACCAAGATTCTATAGTGGCTTCACCAGATGCAAAACCGGAAATTTGCGCATAATTATTATTGCTGAAATTACCTAAAACATATCTTACACTACCCCCTGAAACATTTACATTCACCCAATCCGTAAGTTGGTTAATGTTAGTTAAACCTTCAAAATTTTGTGAAAGAAGTGTGTCGGAACCACCACTTGGACCTTCACAAGCAATAATATCTGGGTCGCAACGGTTTTCATTATCAAAGTTAATCCCTGCTGGTGTATTTAAGTAAACAGTATAAAATTCATCAAAGAAATCCCTTACTAAAACAACATCCAAATTACCACGGTCTTTAGGTAAGTTAAGGCCTTTGAAACTTGCAAAAGTACTTGTACTTAAGATAGTAGTTGCATTTGATGCACAGCTTTCAACAAGGCGTTCTCCATCAAATTGGTCACCAGGTTCAGCAGCAAAAGTTTTAGGATTTGGGCCTAAAACATCATTGCGGTTAAATTGAACATCGTTTAAACGAATAAATAAATTTACCTTATCCATACTAAAATCTTCAATAGCAAGAGGAAGAGGAACTATTTCTTCAGTGATTCCAGACCTTAAAATGAATTTTTCACGATCTGGAAAAGGAATACGGGCAACATTATTTCCATTTCTTACCCCTAAAGCAAGAGATCCATTTGATGTTCCCACAGTCAATCCGTCTAGCTTTACAAACACTTTTCTACCTACTTCATAAGAAACAAATAGCGGACTTACATCTACAAGGATTTTAACACCTCTTGTAGGGTTTTCAGGAGCGTCTTGAATTATAAGTTGTTTAAAAAAGTTGCCACCTTCATCGCTGGAGATTACATACCCTTCAATAAACTTACCGGTTTCTTCAATAGTAACTACAGGATCACCTGATTGAGCTAAAATTCCGGCCAAAGCAGTTATGGAAATAATATCATCTGCACTGATATTAGGTTCTACGATACTCAAATCCGGTATTTCAAAATCATCGTCTTTTACGCAAGAGGTCACTACTGCCATTACTAAAAGCAGTATGAATATTTTATTTAATTTAAATGTTTTCATTGTTATTGATTTATGGTGTTTTTAATTAAAATCTGAAATATACGTTTACATAATAACTTCTCCCGAATCCGGAAAAATATCTGGAACCAAAGACTGGAGTTTCCCTTCCCGCTTCCTCTGAAAGTTTTCTATAATCTGCATTTCTGGAATCTTCAAAACCACCGGTTTTAAAATCTTGATTCAATACATTGTTTATAGTTGCAAAGAAACCTACGAAATAATCGTCAATTTTCCAAGATTTCCCTCCTACAAGGTTTACTAGGAAATAATCCCCAAAATTTTCTTGTTTTAATAATTCTCTGGCGATATTTTCGTCAAAATCATTAAATGGAAGTCCATCGGTATCACTGGTAAAAGCAGTTGTTCTTCTCAATTTACTAACATTAATGTAAGCATCAGAAAAGTAATTGGTAGTTGCCCCCACCCACCAGAAATCTGGGTCGCGATATTCAAAGCCTATTTGATAAGCCTTTTCAGGACCACCGGAAAGGTGTAAATCTTTTAGTTTTGTAGTACCATCGCCAAAGGTTACCTCCCCCTCAAAATCATCGCTGGTGTAGTATACATTTGGATTATTGTTATAGGTGTATTGCCCAACAGATGCTGCAGCTTTAAGTTTGATTGTTGGGGTTACTTGTGCCTCTATCCCAAATTCACCGCCAAAGTGTAATTTTTCTATGCCTGTAGTAACTTCTTGTACAAAAGCATTAGTATTATCTGATCCCTGCCCTTGTAACGATTGCGTAAAGAAAAACCCGATTTCTGTAGCGTCCTGAATGTTTGTATAAAAACCGGTTAACCTTGCTTTAACTATTGGCGAGCGGTAAATATAACTTAAATCTGCAGTCTGGTATTTTTCACTTTCCAAACCAATAACCACATCGTTATTTTGTCTGGCATTGGAGAATGAATTGCGAATACCGGGTGCTTTGGTTATATACCCTGCGTTCAGATTAAATAAATGACGTCCGGTAAGTTTATAGGTCAAACCACCTTTTACACCATAGTTTGTAAAGCTCAATTCTTCACTTTCGCCAAAGGAACGACTTCCCGGGAAATTTCCGTTTTCATACAAACCATTTCTCTGGTAAGAGGTTTGAGAACCTTCCGCAGCAATATAAAAATCCACAAGATTATATTTAAATTGGGCTTGTGCAAAACCACCATAAACAGTAGCGTCGATTTCATAGTTGTATTTATACCTTTCGCCTTCGTTTACAATCCTATTACGATTTTGTAAATCACTTTGTGCGAGATCTTCCACTAAGATTTCGGGACCATCTTCAGCAAAAGCATCAATATCTAAATAGCCTGTTCCGCCAAGTAAATCTTTTAAAACTGCAAAATTCTCACTTTTTAAACCTCTATAATTTAACCCCCCGTTAACAACAATATTATCAGTAATTTGAGAACTTAAAATAGTATTTGCAGAAATTTGTGTATCATCAATACGGTCTTCCTGTATTGCATAAACAGCATTTCTACCTTCGCTGGCAGCAAGTTGATTTGCTAAGTACAGGGAATTCCAGTCATACTGCCCGTTGTTCACAAACTCTTCTCTTGCCAGATAGGCATTTTGATAATCAAAAGCTGTTGGGTTTTCAAAACGCAAAAAATAACTTGGCATCCTTTGGTAGTAGTTTGGGTCTGCATTTCTAGCACCACCTATAAAGGCTTCCTGACCATTTAGGGTATACAATGTTGTCCCATTATTGTCTATTCGGGTATTGCCAATTTTTCCAAATTGATATCCCAAGTTAGTATTAAGTCTGGTTTTTTCTGAAATATTCCAATAGTGGTTCAGCATAAAGACAGGTTCTTCAATTTCCCTAATTCGGGAATTTCTGATTTCCCCATCTTGCATTCCCCAAAAAGGATTGTATTGATTTCCTTTTAAATCCAGAACTTCTTGGGTTAAAGCTGTAGACCTACCTCTACGGTTAGGCGTATAAAAAGCACTAAAATTTAAACTGTGGTCTTGATTTATTACCTTCTCTACGGAAGCAAAAAAGGAGTTTGCATCATAAATTGTTCCATCGATATACCCGCCATTTCCAAATCTTCTGGAAATCAGAACCGAGTATGCCCATCCATCTGCACTCACACCTGAGTTATATGATCCTATGACACGACCTTCATAAGTCCTGTCTGAAGCTGCATAAGAAATTTGCCCACCGGCACGATATTGAGAAGCGCGCATAATAATATTTGTGCTCCCAGCAAGATCGCCAAAGGTGTTGTCATTTGCACTAATACCCATGGTAAAATCGCGGTTTCTTTGAGCGTCATTAAGGCCTCCCCAGTTTCCCCACTGTGGTCTTCCGTCAAATTGTTTGTTCATTTCAATACCATTAATGAGCACCTTGCCATTAGCATTATCTAAACCTCTTGGCCTAAAAAAAGTAGCGCTAAAGTCAAAGGCAGCCGCATTTAAAAACACGTCATTAGATGCTTGTAACAAACCAGAAACGTTAGTGGAAGTACCATCATCCTGATCTAATTCATCATCTGCCAAGGAAATTGTCCCAATTTGAGATTGAACTTCTGTAAAATCCACATCCATTAAGATAGGTGTAAGATTTACAATACCTCCCGACTGAATAGTAATGGGCATACGAAGTGTCAAATACCCATTTCTTTCGACAAGTAAAACTTGTTCTCCTTGAGGGAGATCAGTGCTTTTAATGGAAAACATCCCATCAGCATCTGTCGTGGCACTAAAAATACTTTCTTTAATACTAATTTTTGTATCAGGGAGTGGTGTCCCTGAGTTTAAATCTACCACTCTACCCTTTACTTCGGCTTCTTGAGCAAATACATTTGCTATACAAAAACAGCACAATAGTAAAGTTACAATTCGTTTTTTCATTCGATATTTGTTTCTTAAGATTAAGGAATTATTATTAATGAGCGGCAAATTTACATTATTTATAGTAATTATTTACCTTTGGCGCGGCAATTGCCATACTATTTACACAAACTTAATATAATTCAAAAATGATTACACGTAAACTATCTTTAATACTACTACTTCACTTTATTTTTTTATCAGGAAATGCACAGGAAAAAAAGGAATACAAGGTAAATACAGTAGCCTTTTATAATGTGGAAAACCTTTTTTCTTTAGAAGATGATGAATTTACGGTCTATCATGATAGAACCACGCGAGCCGATGCATATTATACAGAAAAGGTCTATAACGCTAAACTGAAAAATCTGGCAAAAGTAATTTCAGAAATAGGGTCAGATGTAACAGGCACTACCCCAGCCATCGTTGGTTTTTGCGAAGTCGAAAATCGCCAGGTAATTGAAGATTTAGTGAATCAGGAAGCACTTCGGTCCAGTGATTATGGAATTATTCATTACCATTCGCCAGATCGCAGAGGGATTGATGTAGCACTTATCTATCAAAAAAAATTGTTTGTCCCTTCAAACACACAAAGCAGGGAGCTACTTATTTATAACAATAATGATGTGACACGGCGAGTGTACACCAGGGATCAATTGGTAGTAAGCGGTCTACTCGATGGGGATAAAGTACATTTTATTGTAAATCACTGGCCATCCAGAAGTGGAGGTGAGGCAAGGAGCAGACCTAACAGAATCAAAGCCGCTGAGCTGAATAAAAAGATTATAGATTCTTTACACGCAATTGATCCTTATGCAAAAATTATCACGATGGGAGATTATAATGATGACCCTACAAACCATAGCATCAAAAACATTTTACAAACGAAATCAAAACGAGATGACGTTGCTATTATGGAACTTTATAATCCTATGGAAGAAATGCATAAAAAGGGTTTTGGCACCTTAGCATGGAGAGATGGCTGGAACTTATTTGACCAAACCATTGTTTCAGCGGGTTTACTTTCCAAGGATTATTCCTCCTATCAGTTTTACAAAGCCGGAATTTATAACCCTTCATATCTTGCAAACCCCAGAGGAAGATACAAAGGATACCCTTACAGAGCTTTTGCTGACGGTGGATTTACAGGAGGCTACAGCGATCACTTTCCGGTGTATACTTTATTGATTAAAGAAGTAACAACCATAGAATAAAACCTGGTTTAATTACCAAAATAAGCAAAAACGGAGATACTAATATCTCCGTTTTTTATTTAACTTTTACCTTTGAAGTGGCTATTTCTAAAACCTCTTCCCTACCCAAAACCATTGTTCTGTTATCCTTTATATACCCTGCCGGAAAATCAAAACAAACCAGAAAAATATACTCGGTAACTTTTTCTGATATAATTGCTTTTGCCGTTTTTCCTAAGGGAATACAGCATGGAAAGATTTTCCCCCACCAATAGACCTTTTCCTATTCCAGCCCACGCCCGTGATTCTTGTCTAAATATATGTTCTCAGACGAAATGTAGTATTTCATTAACAAATCCTTATTAAAATTACCTATCTGCCGTTAAATTTCAGTTAAATACCAAGGCTACGATATCTGATTATTTTCTAATTGCATCATTTCTTAATATATTAGTAGCTACTAACTAATAAAAATTATAATTATGCCAATTCAAATTATATCAAAAGTAGTAAACGGTTTAAAAGGTGGTGTTGAAGCTACCCTTAAAGGAACTGCAGATGTAGGGAGTTCTGTTGCAAACGTAGTAAAAGATATAGCTGTTAGCACTTTAAAAGGTGCAGGCGATCTTGTTGTTAAAGGAATTCAAGTTCCTGCATCAATTGTTGCCGGAGCAGTTAGTGGTGTCGCTAACATCGGGACAACAGTTATTCGTTCTGTCAAAGGAATAGTTGACGGAGCGATTCAAGGTTCAATGAAATCTGGTATCTCACAGGAAGATGCTGTAAGAGGTTCCGTGCAACAAGCCATACATTCGGCAAAAGAACTGGGTCATGACACCGTGGGAGTCGCAGTTGAAGCCATCAAAGGAGCCGTTAATGGCGTGAAACAAGTGGGCGGAGATACTGTCTCTGCTACAAAGCAGGCCATAGTTGCCGCTTTGGAAGCCGCAAAAGAAATAGGGGATGAGTCTGTTGACTCTTTCAAAACCGCCATTCACAGTGGTGTTGACGGAGCAAAAGAGGTGCTCGATGAAATAAAAAAATAAACTGAGATATAAAGCAATGGAAAGGGACTGTCTGAGAAATATATTTTAGGCAGTCTTTTTTAATTTCAAAATTTCAATATTAGTTCGCTTTCTACCATATTTTTCATCATTTAAAATTAAAAGACGCGACCCCGCGGGGGTCGATTTTTCCCTTTTTCTGTTTTTTACAAACATTTGACCTCTCTGAGGTCAAAACATAAAGAAGGCGTCCTCGCTTTGTTCTTCCCTTTACCGATTTTTATAAAACATTTGACTTCACTGAGTTAGAATTTTGATAATGTTATCTCGATTTGGGATACATTTATATGACCTCTCTGAGGTCAGGATATTGATGGCTAATTCTGACCAAAATTAATTTGTAGAAAATTGATGTTTGATTCAAAAAAATGAAAAAACAAATCACAGAGGTGTATCACATTTGTAGAAAAAATGAAAAAAACAGACAAAAAAGGTCTATCCCATTTTGAAAAAAATGAAAAAACTAGACACCAGAGGTGTCTCACATTTGTAAAAAAAAATGAAAAAAGATCGTGACACCAGAGGTGTCATATGTTAGGTGTATATATTTTTTTAAATTTCATTTGAAATTTAATTGACTGGAACAATTCTCACAATCTCTGATGTCACCTCCATAGTTACCTCACCGCCCATAATCAAAGTACGGTTGTCCACCAAATGCCCTCCCGGAAAATCAAAACAAACCGGAAAATCATAATCTGCAACGGTCTCCATAATAATTTCTTCAGCGGTTTTTCCATATGGCACAGCATTATCATTCATATCTGTCATTCCGCCTACTATCAAGCCTGCCAAGTTTTCAAAATATCCGTTCCTTTTTAAATTTTGCATCATGCGGTCTATGTGATACAGATATTCATCCAAATCTTCAATAAACAGGATTTTCCCTTCCGTGGTTAGCGCAGACGGACTTCCGCAAAGGGAATACAATATGGAAAGATTTCCACCCACCAGTTGGCCTCTCCCTATTCCCTGCCTTGACAGGGAATTCGGTGACTTATACGAAATTTCATAGTCCTCCCCAAAAAGCGCGTGCCGAAGGGTTTCTTTTGTAGCTTCCGTTTTTTTGTCGATCTCTACCGGCATCTGCGCATGAATCGTTTCAAATCCCAAATGGTGCAAATGGCTATGTATAACCGTAACGTCGCTATACCCAACAATCCATTTAGGAGATTTTTTAAATTCGGTAAAATCTAACTTGTCAATTATCCTAACAGTACCATATCCTCCCCTTGCACACCAGATTGCTTTGATGTTAGGGTTGTCAAGCATAGATTGAAAATCAGATGTGCGAAGGGAGTCACTTCCCGCGAACTGATGTTCTTCAGCACCAATCGTTTTACCGATAACAGCTTCCAGACCCCAAAATTTCAAAAGGTGCATCGCGGGCTGTAATTCTTCTAAAGAAACTTTTCGGGCTGTGGAAATAATAGCGACTAAATCGCCTTTCCTAAGATACGCAGGTTTAATCATTCCCTAAATGGTAAATAATATTGCCAACAGTTAAATTCAGTTTTTTTAATTCTTCCGGGGTAGGTTTTATAATGCCGTCCCCATAGAATTTAGGATTTGGTTCTGCTGCCGGTTTCAGGAAAACACGCAGGTTACTTTTTTCTAATTTTCCGCCATCCCAGTCTACAGCGCCGCTGTAATCCCAACCAAAGCCATAAACGTTTATAGGTTTTGCATTGCGCGCCACCAAATCTTCATAAGTGGATCCAATTTTAATTCCCGAGCCCGTTTCCCAATCGCCTTTTTCCGAAAAAACTATCTGATACAGATTTTTTCGTTCCTTAGTTTCCCAGATTAAATGGATTTCATTTTTTGTGCCTGGATATAAAATGGTATACGCCCTTTCTACAGAACCTTCTTCAAAAAGACCTGATCCTTCTTTTTTGGAAGCATCTGGATACATTTTCTGTATTGCTTCCGCGGAAGTGTTACGAGCAATTTTTTCCACGGTAAAATTGTTGGTGGTAGAAGTGTTAATGGCTGTAGTATTTGTTTCAGAAACGGAAGTAGTTTTTTTAGTTCCTTTACAGGCAAAAATCAGGCAAAGCACGCCTAATAATATAATTTTTTTCATGGCTGGTTGTTTGGCATAAAATTAGAAATAAATCCCGCAAATGACTTCCCTTTTACAAGAAATTAACTAGAAATACGGTTGTGTTGCTTACATTTGTACCACTTAAATTTAGTTATCATTTTCATGACCACACCAAAACGCTATACCATTACCGCAGCTTTACCTTATACTAACGGCCCCATACACATTGGGCACCTGGCAGGGGTTTACGTCCCATCAGATATTTATGCACGCTACTTGCGTCTGCAAGGAAAAGATGTCGCTTTTATCTGCGGAAGCGATGAACACGGTGTTGCGATTTCTATGAAAGCAAGAAAAGAAGGCGTCACACCACTTGAAATTACAGATAAATTTCACACGATTGTGAAAAAGTCTTTTGAGGATTTTGGGATTACGTTTGACAATTATTCCAGGACCTCAGCAAAAATACACCATGACACTGCTTCTGAATTCTTTAAAAAACTCTATAAGGACGGAAAATTCATTGAAGAAGTAACAGAACAGCTTTATGACGCTGAAGCAAATCAGTTCCTCGCCGATCGTTTTGTCACCGGGACCTGCCCAAAATGCGGCAATGATGAAGCTTATGGCGATCAGTGCGAAAAATGTGGCACCTCGCTCAATGCTACTGATTTGATTAATCCAAAATCCACTATCACCGGGAGTGTGCCTGTACTCAAAAAAACCAACCATTGGTTTTTACCGTTGGAAAATTATGAAAGTTTTCTGAAAGAATGGATTCTGGTAGGACATAAAAAGGACTGGAAACCCAATGTGTACGGTCAGGTAAAATCTTGGATTGACGATGGTTTGCGTCCGCGTGCCGTGACACGTGATCTAGATTGGGGGATTCCCGTTCCGGTAAAGGGAGGAGAAGGAAAAGTGTTATATGTCTGGTTTGACGCGCCCATTGGCTATATTTCCTCAACGAAAGAGTGGGCAGCCCGCGAAGGAAAAGATTGGGAACCCTATTGGAAAAGTGACGATACTAAACTGGTTCATTTCATCGGTAAAGACAACATCGTGTTTCACTGTGTTATTTTCCCGGCCATGCTCAAAGCAGAAGGAAGTTACATCCTCCCTGATAATGTGCCCGCCAACGAGTTCTTGAATTTGGAAGGCAATAAACTTTCCACTTCCAAAAACTGGGCAGTGTGGCTACACGAATATCTCGAAGATTTTCCCGGGCAACAGGATGTGTTGCGATATACCTTAACCGCAACAGCTCCTGAAACTAAAGACAACGATTTTACCTGGAAAGATTTTCAGGCAAGAAACAACAATGAACTGGTTGCCATTTTCGGAAATTTCATAAATCGTGTTGCAGTATTAACCCATAAATACTATGAAGGTCACGTGCCACAACCTTCAGGGTTAAGGGAAATAGACACACAAACCCTTGACGAACTCAAAGCCTATCCTGCGGTGATTGGGAGTTCGATAGAACGTTATCGTTTTCGCGAAGCGCAAGGCGAACTGATGAATTTAGCGCGTTTAGGCAACAAATACCTCGCAGATGAAGAGCCTTGGAAAACCATCAAAACTGATGAAGAACGCACCAAAACGGTGATGTATGTTGCTTTACAAATTGCTGCAGGCCTTGCCGTTTTAAGCGAGCCGTTTATACCGTTTACTTCTAAGCAGTTGAAGAAAATGCTAAAACTTAATCCATCACTTGGCTGGAACGATATTTCTTCCATTGTAGCTCCCTCTCCTGCTTCGGGGCAGATGCCGATAAGCAGTGGGGGACTTTTACCAACACAACATCAAATAGGCGAAGCCGAGTTACTCTTCTCAAAAATCGAAGACGAACAAATCCAAAAACAATTAGATAAACTGGAAGCTACCAAAGCATCCAACAAAACAGAAAAATCCACTTCAGAAAAACCAAAACTCATGCCACAAAAAGAGACCATAAACTTTGACGACTTTACCAAACTCGATATGCGCGTAGGCACTATTATCGAAGCCGAAAAAATGCCCAAAGCTGATAAACTATTGGTTTTAAAAGTAGACACCGGCCTTGATGTGCGTACCGTGGTTTCCGGTATCGCTGAAAGTTTCACTCCGGAAGAAGTCATTGGCAAACAAGTAACCATCTTAATCAACCTCGCTTCCAGAGCTTTGCGAGGAGTGGAAAGCCAGGGAATGATTTTAATGACTGAAAATGCCGAAGGCAAGCTTGTTTTTCTTAACCCGGACACTTCGGCAACACTCATTGACCGTGATGTAAATGTGGAAAACGGGATGACTATAAATTAAGTGTTCAGATGGTAGAGGTAGATTTCAGTTTTTTAAAGGAAACACAAGGCAAAGATTTATTAAAATGGATTTTGAAAGAAAATTTGTAAATTGCCTTAAAAATGAGTTATGGGAAGTTTGACAATTTCAAATAAAATATTGGAAAAGTATTTCGGATACTTAAAAAATCTTGACAATAAAGCAAAAATGACCTTAATTGATAAATTGACCAAATCACTTGATAAAAAATCTAAAAATGAATTTGACCTAACATCCCTATTTGGAGCATGGGAGGATACTAAAAATTCAAAAGAAATTATTGCGGAAATTAAAAGCTCTCGAGTGAATAAAATCAACACGGAAACTTTTTAATGAAATATTTACTAGATACAAATATTTGTATTCATTTTTTTAGAGGAGAATTCAATGTATTGGAAAAGTTTCAGGAAATTAAACTGGAAAATTGCGCTATCTCAGAAATAACTCTTGCCGAACTCATTTTTGGAGCTGAGAATAGTTCTAATCCTACTAAAAATTACAAATTAATAGACAAATTTTCTGAACAGGTTAAAATACTCCCCATTTTTAATGGCATAAATCTTTATGCTAAAGAAAAAGTTCGATTAAGAAAAAAAGGAGAAATGATAAGTGATTTTGATTTATTAATTGGAACTACAGCCATAGCAAATGACCTAATTATGGTAACAGAAAACACAAGTGAGCTAGGCCGAATTTCTAAAATTAAAATTGAAAATTGGATTCAGCGCTAATGGAGCAACTCCTCCACTTTATTACCCAACATACCCAACTGCCCGCAGGCAGTGTCAAAAACACCGTTCAGTTACTTAATGAAGACTGCACCATTCCCTTTATTGCCCGTTACCGCAAAGAGCGCACCGGCAATCTTGATGAAGTGCAGATTGAGGACATCGTGCGTTTCAAAGAGCAGTTTGAAACCCTTGAAAAGCGCAAAACCACAATTTTAAAAGCCCTTACCGAACAGGATGTATTAACTACTGAGTTGCAATTGGTTATTGAAAATACACAGGATCTTACCACACTGGAAGACCTTTACCTCCCCTTCAAAAAAAGCCGAAAAACAAAGGCTGAAACCGCCCGCAAAAACGGACTCGAACCCCTTGCCAAAATCATCATGGCACAAAACACAAGGGATTTAGAATCTATTGCCCAAAAATATATTGAAGGCGAAATCATTTCCGCGGAAGAAGCACTGGAAGGCGCAAGACATATCCTATCTGAATGGATTAATGAGCGCACAGACATTAGAAATGCACTGAGAAATCAGTTAAAAAAAGAGGCCATAATTACTTCTAAAGTTATAAAAGACAAAGACGAAGACGAAAAAGCCCAAAAGTACCGTGATTATTTTAAATGGGAAGAATCCTTAATAAACTGCCCATCCCATCGGCTGCTCGCCATTTTGAGAGCAGAAACCGAAAGTTTTATCAAAGTAAAAATAGAAATTGACGAGGAGAAAGCACTTTCTAGCATAGAAAGACGAATTATAAAGTCCCAAAACGAATGTGCAGAACAAATAAAACTCGCCATTAGAGACAGCTACAAGCGCCTGTTGTTCCCGGCATTAGCAAATGAGCGTTTAAATGCGGCCAAAGAATCTGCAGATGAAACTGCCATTAACGTTTTTGCAAAAAACCTCAAGCAATTATTGCTCGGTGCCCCTTTAGGCGAGAAACGCATTATGGCTATCGATCCCGGTTTTAGAACCGGTTGTAAACTGGTTTGTCTTGATGCACAGGGCAACCTGAAACATAACGAAACCATCTATCCCCATGCACCACAAAACGATGAAAAAGGCGCCATTAAGAAAATAAGTTCGCTCGCAGATGCCCATAAGATTGAAGCAATCGCCATTGGTAATGGCACCGCTTCACGCGAAACGGAACGTCTTATCCGTAAAATCCAGTTTAAAAACGACCTACAGGTTTTTGTGGTGAGTGAAGCCGGAGCATCTATTTATTCAGCATCCAAAATAGCCCGGGAGGAATTTCCCAATTTTGACGTTACCGTTCGTGGAGCGGTTTCCATAGGCAGGCGTCTGGCAGACCCGCTTGCCGAACTTGTAAAGATAGAACCCAAATCTATTGGCGTGGGTCAATACCAGCACGATGTGGATCAAACAAAATTGCAAACTTCTTTGGACAGGGTTGTGGAAAACTGTGTGAATGCGGTGGGTGTGAATATTAATACAGCAAGCAGGTCTTTGCTTGCTTACGTTTCCGGGATAGGACCCAAACTAGCAGAAAATATATTTACGTATCGTGAGGAGAATGGCACTTTTACTTCTCGAGAAGAAATCAAAAAAGTGCCACGCCTAGGCGGCAAAGCTTTTGAACAAAGTGCAGGCTTTTTACGCATAAAAAACGGTGAAAATCCTTTGGATAATTCTGCAGTGCATCCTGAGAGTTATGCTTTGGTAAAGCAAATGGCAAAAGACAAGAAGATGGATGTTATAGAATTGATTGGCAATTCCGAAGTTTTAAAAAGTATTCCGAAGCAAAATTATGCCACCGAAAATGTAGGGCTTCCCACTTTGGAAGACATTATAAGCGAACTCGAAAAACCCGGACTCGACACTCGCGAACAGGCCAAAGTATTTACTTTTAACCAAAACATAAAAACTATCAACGACCTTAAGGAAGGGCAGCTTTTGCCGGGAATTGTCAATAATATCACTAATTTTGGATGTTTTGTGGACATAGGCATCAAAGAAAGTGGCTTGATACACGTTTCCAATTTATCTGAAAGCTTTGTGAGTGATGTAAGTGCTCATGTAACTTTACACCAGCAAATTATCGTCAAGGTACTCGATGTGGATGTAGAACGAAAACGGATACAGTTGAAGTTGCATAAGTTGTAGAATTTAAAAAATCTGCAAAATCAGCTAGATCTGCTGTTTCACCTCCTGAAGCTATCAAGCGCAAGACGGGGCAATCTTTTTTTCTCCCACAAATCACATAGATAAGTGCTGATTTATATTTGACAATCACATTTGCAAACCTAATTGAGTTTTTAAACCATTAAGTAATTAAGGGTAGTTAAGGAAATGGCACTTAATGTTTCTTAATTTCTTAATGTTTTTATTTATTGTGCACTAAGATTTCCCAGTTTCATCAAGACAAAAGGCTTGGAACCTATCCTAATTCACGGCTCTCTTGCCTGCTAAAATCAAAAAAAATATTTTACCTTAGTTTACCTTAAGCAGAAAAGTAATGCTCAAAATCGCCTACCATCCCATTTACAAACACCCACTTCCTGAAGGGCATCGTTTCCCAATGGAGAAATATGAGCTCATCCCGCAGCAATTACTACACGAAGGCAGTTGTACACCAGAGAACTTTTTTGAACCCAGAATTCCCGATGAGAAAGACATTCTGGCGGTGCATACCAAAGCATATGTCAACGACCTCAACACACGCAATCTCACTAAAAGTGCTGCACGAAAGATAGGATTTCCGTTATCGGAAATCTTGGTAAAGCGGGAAGGTATTATTGTACAGGGCACAATTATGGCGAGTGAGTTTGCATTAAAACACGGTATAGCCATGAACATCGCCGGCGGGACGCATCACGCTTATTCCAATCGAGGTGAAGCATTTTGTTTGTATAACGATCAGGCTATTGGTGCTCGTTATTTGCAAAATAGGGATTTAGCCAAAAAGATTCTCATCATCGATCTCGATGTGCATCAGGGCAACGGCACTGCCGAGATTTTTCAGGACGATGCTTCGGTCTTTACCTTTTCCATGCATGGCGCAGGCAACTATCCTTTTCAAAAAGAAAAATCAGATTTGGATATTGCATTACCTGATGGCACAGGAGATGCTGAGTACCTAAAACTACTGAAAGAAACCCTTCCGAAGTTAATCGAAGAACAACAGCCTGATTTTATTTATTATTTGTGTGGTGTCGATATTTTAGCCGGTGACAAACTGGGTAGACTGAGCTGTACTTTGGAAGGCTGTAAAGAACGTGATCGTTTTGTGCTGCAAGCTTGTAAAGACGGAAATATACCCGTAATGTGTAGTATGGGTGGCGGCTACTCCCCCGACATTAAAATTATTGTGGAAGCGCATGCCAATACTTACCGGTTAGCGCAGGAGATTTATTTTTGGTAAATGTGCCGGTCAGATTTTTTAAATTCTACCTATGACTACAGGACATACGACTTATGACAGAACTCTTTGTTCTCTTTGCATTTTTAGCTTTGCGGTCTCTGCGTGGAAATATAGTACTCAGTACTTAGGGGAAGTATTCAGTAATAATACTCTATTTTCATAAGAGGAAGCACATTGACTATATTCTTAAAGTTTTGTTTACTTTTTTCAATAACCCTTTTGCAAGCCTTATCTTTATCCAAATGAAAGAAAAAGAGCCCCACAAATATCCTTATTTTACAAATGCCTTGCTGGGTTTCTTTTTTCTTGTTATATGTACCAATTTTTCCTTTTCCAAACCTATGAACGATACTAACTTTTTAAATAATAAAATAATCCCGGAATCCATTTTAAAAGAAGTTACTATCGCCTTATCCCACTACCCGGAACTAGAAGATACACCCATAGAATTTAAATTCAAATCCAATATTAAAAGATCCTTTATGCAAGCGCAGCCCAGATTTATGGATCTCTTTAAAAACAAAAAAAAGCGGGCTTACTTTGTAATGATAAGTGAAAGTGTGACTATAGAAGATGAAGTATTCACAGTTGCAGAAGTGCCATCAGATGTACTTATTGGCTGGATAGGTCATGAGTTAGGCCATATTATGGACTACAGAGAGCGCAGCGGAATTAATATGGTAGTATTTGGTATTCGATATATGTTTTCAAAAGGATTTATCAAAGAAGCCGAAAGAGCTGCCGATACTTATGCCGTGAATCACGGAATGGGTTTATACATACTTGCTACTAAGGATTTTATTCTGAACCATGCCAATCTTTCTGATGTATACAAAAATCGCATAAAACGTCTATACCTTTCCCCGGAGGAAATTATGGTACTGGTCGATGAACTGCATCATCTGGAGGAGGATTAGTTATCCCTCCATTTGTGTGCGCACAAATTGTTCCCATTCCCTGAATTTTGTTTCCTGCATTACCTTCTCCATTTTAACCTGACCACCTTTTTTCTTGTTTGCTGCATTCCATTCATAGAATATATCCAGCGGTATTGTGGTGACTTTAACTCCTTTCAACGCTTTGGATCGTGCAACGCGGTAATTTTTGTTGGCTTCTTTTAATATATCGTCCAGCGTTTCTGCCAGTACCTCATCATCTAACTCCTTATCAGTACCCAGATACCATGAATGGTTAAATTCGCCATCAATACTTACCGCTGCAATGGTAAATTCGGGAATTTCTGCTGCAAACTTTTTTTCCAGTTCGCGCACCGCATCATTCATTTTGTTGACCGAAAGTTGAGAGCCTACCACATTGAGAAAAAATTTGGTCCTGCCGGTGATTTTTATTTCGTGACGGTTTACATCGGTGAATTCTATGGTATCCCCAATGAGGTACCGCCATGCTCCTGAAACGGTACTTATCAAAAGGATATATTCTTTTCCCTCTTTGACTTCGCCGATGGTAAGTGCCGGTGCATCCTTCATTATGGAGCCATCTTCCAGTATGTATTCGGGTTTGAAAGGAACAAATTCAAAATAAATACCATTATCCAGCACCAATTTCATGGCATTGGTATCCGGTCGTTGTTGAAATGCAATGAATCCTTCTGAAGCGAGATAGGTGTCAATCACTGTAATAGGATGTGCTAATAAGGCATTAAAACTTTTTTGATAGGGCTCAAAAGCCACCCCACCGCTAGTAAATACCTGCAAATTTGGCCATACCTCATGAATATTTTCTACCTTGTGGAAAGCAATAACTTCCTTTAGCATAATTTCCATCCAGGAGGGAATTCCGGATAAGGCGCCTATATCCCAGTTTTTTGCATTTTCTGCTATTTTTTTTACACGTTCGTCCCAAGAATCGATTTTGGCAATTTCTTCGCCGGGTTTATAGTAACCACGAAACCAAAATGGGATATTACTGGCAGAGATACCACTTATTTCCCCTTCCAGATGTCCATCTTCTTCATGGAGTTCTGTAGAGCTTCCCAACATCATTATCTCTTTCTCAAAAAATTCCGATGGAAGGTCAAAATTTGTTAGTGCTGCAACTTGCTGAAGACCTGCCCCTCTAATGCTATCCAGCATCTCTTGGGTCACCGGAATTTTTTTACTGGATGTTCCGGTAGTGCCTGAACTTATCGCAAAATAAGGAGGCGTTTCCGGCCAGGTTATATTTTCTTTGCCTTCATGCAATTTATGCCACCATTCTTTCTCAATTTTGTCATAGTCAAAATAAGGAACCTTTTTCGCAAAAGCAGCAGCAATTTCCTCAGCTTCCAGAATATCCTTAAAATCATAATATACCCCAAAAGACGTATCTTTTGCTTTATTTAAAAGCATGTTGAGAACTTCCTGCTGTGCTTCAACTGCATCTGGCGGAGAGGTTATTTTATCCTTCAAGTCAATAATGCCTTTGATGATGGAGCCTATAATTGCCATATATGAATTTTTAAATTTAGCTTTTAAAAATACAGAAAAGCCCAAAGAAGCTTCTTATGTAAAGCATAAATTATAAAGAATTTAACCTTTGCAAAGGAGTTGGGTTGCTTAACTTTCCAAGTAAAGGCCTAAACGAATTTTCCAATAAGGGATTTTTTCTTCAAAAAATTCAAAGTAGGGTTTCAACGCTTCGGGGTTTTCCAGTTTTTGTTTTGCATCCACAATATCCTTAATTTCTTCAGAAGTGATAAAAGCACTGAGGTCAACAGGGTTTCCCTCTTGGTGCATTTGCATTAAGTGGACATAAATGGTGTCTTCCTTTAAATTTCTTTGAGCAGCAATCTCACTTACTGAAACCGCATCTTTAAAGAGATTATAAGTTACCTGCTGGGTGCGGGTCTTGTCTTTTGGTTTTTTAACACCTGACTTTTCCTCTTCCAGATGGAATTGTATCAATTGCAGGAAACGCTTACCATACTTTTCATTTTTTGCTTGACCAACGCCACTTACCTGTAAAAATTCAAATACATTTCCCGGAAGGAGTGCTTCCATATCTTTTAAAGCTGCATCGCTGAATACAATGTAGGCGGCCACATTTTCTTCTGTTGCAATTTCCCGTCTTAGCTGACGTAATTTTTCAAACAATCCGAAAGTTTCGGCTTTTTCAATTCGCTCATTTTTATTTATTTTTTCTTTTGGTTGTAAAGTGGCAAGCTTGACTTGTTTTCCTTCAAAAAGAATTTTATTAGCCAAAGGAGTTAGCAATAAGCGCCCATTTTCGTGAAAACGAATTTCTAAAATTCCTTGATTGATCATCTGGATGATATACTGTTGCAGGTCTAACCAAGGTACATCTGCAGCAACGCCATAGGTTTTTAGATGTTGGTATCCTTTTTCTAATACATTTGCATTTTTTGCGCCGCGAAGTACATCTACTAACATTCCCAGGGCTTCGTTTTCTTTTAATCGATATACCGCTGAACATACTTTTTGTGCCAAAAGGGTTCCATCAAAGAATTTTGGCGGGGTTTTACAGTTGTCACAATTCCCACAGCTTTCAAAGATATGTTCGCCAAAATAATTCATTAATGCAATTCTTCGGCAGCTTAATGCTTCAGAAAATTGCTGCATGCGCTCGAGTTTTGCGAGTTGGAATTCTTTGGTGGTAGACTCTTCTATAAACTGTCTAAGTTTTACAACATCTGCAAAACTGTAGAAAAGCATGGTTTGTGCAGGCAGACCGTCACGACCGCTTCTTCCGATTTCCTGATAGTAACCTTCTATATTTTTGGGCATGTTGTAATGGATTACCCATCGAACGTTGCTTTTGTCTATTCCCATACCAAATGCGATAGTAGCGACGATTATCGGGGTTCTGTCATTTACGAAATCTTCCTGAATACGGGTGCGTTCTTCGGTTTCCAATCCAGCATGATAGGCTTGTGCTTTGTAGCCTTTTGCGTTAAGCTTATCGGCAAGCATTTCGGTGTTTTTTCTGCTCAAGCAGTAGATAATTCCACTTTCCTCAGGTCGATGGTTTAAAAACCGCAAGATTTGAGATAAGCGGTCGGTACCGGGACGTACTTCTAAAAAGAGATTTTTACGATCAAAAGAGGCGAGGTGATTTTTTGCGTTGGGGATATGCAGTTGTTTTACAATATCAGCCTGGGTGGCAACATCAGCAGTTGCAGTAAATGCCACCACGGGGATTTTGGGAAACTTTTCTTTAAGTTTTCCTAGCTGTGTGTAAGCGGGCCTAAAATCGTGACCCCATGAGGAAATGCAATGTGCTTCATCAATGGCAAAAAGGCTAATGACAATGCTGTTGAGATGCTGCATTAAGAAAGGCAAACTTTCAGGTGCTACATAAAGCAGTTTTATTAGGTTGTTTTTAAGATCCTGAATTACTTTATTTTGATGGTCGCCAGACTGGCTGCTGTTGTAAAAAGCCGCCGGGATGCCGTTTGCATGTAAAGCGTCTACCTGATCTTTCATCAAGGCAATAAGCGGGGAAACTACAATGGTAGTTCCTGAAAGCAGGAGTGCCGGCAACTGAAAGCAAAGGGATTTACCGCCACCGGTGGGCATTATCGCCAGAAGATCGTTACCGGAAAGTATATCGTTTATAATCGACTCCTGATTGGGCCGGAAAGAATCAAATCCAAAATGAGTTTTTAAAAGGGAAAGGGTGTTTTCTTTTGCAATCATGATACAAATTTAAGTAATTAAACGGAGAGAAATTTTAAACAGAAAAATTATAAGCACCAAATTCCAAACGGTTATAGCTTGGAATTTAGCACTTGTAATTTGATATTTCTCCTATTTGGAGAGCATTAATAACTCATTACACACCACTTCTGTAATGTACTGTTTTTTACCTTCTTTGTCTTCCCAAGAACGGGTAGTGAGTTTTCCTTCCACCGCAATTTCTTGCCCTTTATTGACATAGCTTTCCACTACTTTCACAAGCCCGCCTTTGATGACGATGTTGTGCCAGTCTGTGCGTTCTACTTTGTTACCGTCTTTGTCTTTGTAGCTGTCGTCTGTAGCTAGAGAGAATTTGGCCATTTTGTTGCCGTCGGCGAAGTTAATGATTTCAGGATCTTGTCCTAGTCTTCCAATCAACTGTACTTTGTTTCTAAGTGCGTTCATAATAATTAAATTTAAAATTAAACAGTTAATACATTTTGTTGTTTCCACCTGTTGGTTTCTTTCAACGATGCAAAGATTATACAGCTGCCAAATTTTATTCGGTTATTAAACATTTACTTTCGTTTATTATCGTTTACAAACGTTTGTAGTCGTTTAAAAACGAATAAATTAATGATTAAACTGCTGATTGTCAGTATATAATACATATATAACTGGATTTCCTAGGAAATAAATAAAACGCTTGAGAATTAATCGATAATTGTTTGATTCCTATCTTTTCTTAAAAATCAGTTAGATAACTAACTAACTCTCCAATATCTTTTTGGGATATATTTTAAGATTTATGCTAATTCTTAGTTAATTACTTACAGGAAATATTTTGTTAAAAAGTTGATTGTTAGCGGTTAAGGCTTTTTAAGAGTGTATATTATTAATACACAGCACATTAAACCATTTGTTATTTAGGGCAATAATGAATTGAAAAACAACTATGAGAGTATTAAAAAATACCAACTAGAAAGCTATTACGACAACAAGTGGAATCCAGATTACGACCAATGGGTAAACCTTTTGGCCGGCTGGACACTCAATTCAGACTATACAACCATTGCCTGGAATGCTGCACTTACCTATGATATGATTTTTACACAACCTGTTGTTTACGAATTTGGAAATATTACTTCCCCAACCCTATTAATAATTGGCACAAGAGACAGAACCGCCCTCGGAAAACCTTTGGATTCTAGTGAGGTAAGGAAAACAATGGGGCTTTATAATGAGTTGGGTAAAAAGACACAAAAAAGCATCCCGAATGCACAATTAATTGAAATAGAAAACGTAGGTCATTTACCTCATATTGAAAAGTTTGATAGCTTTATTAAACCATTAATTAAATTTTTAAAAGAATAGCTGTTCTCAAAAACTCATATAAGCTATTGTTTGTGGTTCTTACCGAAACACTTAGCGGCCGATGGAAACTTTGAAGCGCAAGGCGGCTAGGCACGGTTGTAATTTATTAATTTTATAGCTTCTTGGCGACTTAGCGAGAAAGGAAAAATGCAAATCCACCGAATTAGAACCAATAGAAGAATAATGGAACCGAATGACAATAAGGGACTTTGAAATGAACAAACAGTATAATTTACACAAAGGGATTACACTATCTAAACTATACAAAACCAGATATAGGTAAATTTGCATAAAAATAATGGAAAAGTTTTTGCTTAATCGAAAATTATTGTAGTTTTAGAGATGTAAAACATTAATTGACAGGCGAGCACACTTTTGTCTGCCACAATCCATATGCGCAAACCGTGATAATGGGCAACTCTTGGGGATACTGCTAATTAAAACTCACTGGAAGCAATGAGGAACAAATCATAGAACAAGTACGGCAAAGCCGACTTGCTAGCTTTTCTGTATAATAAAAAGATAAGAATATTTTAAATTAAAACTTTATGTTAGATAATAAAAATGAACTGTCAGAAAAAAAACTTTTAATGATTGTGGATGATGATAGACTTGATAGGGGTTTTTTCCGCAGCGCCATTCGTAAAAACAATCCATCTTATGAGTGCATAGAAGCTAAGGATGGTAACGATGCACTTGAGCAATTGCGAAATGCAAAAAAGTTGCCGGATATTATTTTTCTTGATATAAACATGCCAAAGATGGATGGACGGGAATGTTTAGTAGAATTGAAAAAAGATAAAACCCTGAAAAAAATTCCGGTTATTATTTATAGTACATCTGATTATAGTATGGATATTAAGTTGTTCAAAGAACTTGGAGCCGATTATTTTCTCACCAAATTATCCGATATTTATTCGTTGCCCGAAGAATTAATAAAAGCTATGGAAAAAGCACTTGAAAAACCTAAACCCGTTTCATCTTAACGCGCAGCTAGCAACCTCAACCTTTCTTCCAAGAAATAACCAACACCGCAGACCCGGCTAAGTCAATTTGCAACCACTTCTGTAAAATAAAACGGGGAGCACAACTTTTCTTATTTTTAATTTAGTCCCGATGTGTCATTGATCTTATTCCTCCTCCCACCCGCTCGCTTCATAGACAGTTTAGAATATTAAAAGAAGATGAAAAACTGAAAAATACTGCCCTGATTATTTACTCCACTTCCCAATAACAGGAAAAAGAGATTAAAGCTGTGGACTTGGCACATTTAATTTTAACACAAATCTAATTATTATAAAGAAACATGATCATCTAATTATTTCAGCGATATAAAAGGCAAATGCAAACAAATATTACCAATAATTAATCGAAAAAATGAAAACGCCAAAATTTATTATCGTAGTAGGCACTTCGGCAGGCGGAATAAATGCACTCATTGAATTTGTCTCGCAGTTGCAAGTAAAAATGGATGCAGCTGTTTTCATTGTTATGCACTTGTCAAGAACAAGTATCAGCGATTTTTTGGTCCATCGCCTTCAACCACATACTTCTTTACCTTGTGAAATAGCAAAAGAAAATGCAGCAATACAAAGAGGTCATATCTATATTGGCGCTCCCAATACGCATCTGCTCGTTAAAAAAAATAAAATTATTCTTGGCCACGGTCCTGAAGAAAATCGCTGGCGGCCTTCTATAGATGTATTGTTCCGTTCAGCAGCAGCCGCTTTCAGCACGAGGGTTATTGGTATTGTATTAACCGGCTCTCTTGATGATGGCACCACAGGTATGCTCGCCATAAAAAGAAGTGGCGGAACCTTTATTGTGCAAGACCCTAATGAAGCAGAATATCCTGACATGCCGCTATCTGTTCTCAATAATATGGAAGTGGATCACTGCGTTTCTCTCAGCCAAATGGGAGAACTGATTTTTCAAGTTACCCAATCCTCACCCGAAGAAATTCCTGCCCCGCAAGATATTATCATTGAATCTGAAATTGCAGAGAGGGTGGTTGTGCATTATGAAAATGTAAAACAAATTGGTGAGAAAAGCATTTATGCCTGCCCCGACTGTGGTGGAGGATTGTGGGGTATTGAAGCAGAAAAAGGAATAACAAACCGTTACCGGTGCCACATTGGGCATTCTTATTCCGAAAAAGATTTGGTCGTTAAACAGGGGGAAATATTAGAGTCCACTTTGTGGGTTGCATTGCGCATAATGGAGGAGCGTGGAACTCTTTTGAAAAAAATGGAAGAGGATAACAGTAAAAAAGGATTTTCAAAAATGGCAACGAGCTACCGCGAAAAGTTTGAGGATATACAGCACCATGTGAATAAAATGAAAGAGGTATTGTATGCTTCACAAAAAATAATTTAAGAATCGTTTACATAAATGGCAAAAGAAAAGAAAAATAAGACCCAACCGCCCGCCTCAGTGCAGAACTTTCCCATTGTAGGCATTGGCGCTAGTGCAGGAGGGCTTGACGCATTTAAACAATTGCTCGCAGCTATACCCGAAAATTCAGGAATGGCTTATGTTTTAGTCCAGCATCTTGCCCCATCTCACGATAGTTATTTGCCTGAGATTTTACAACGAGTAACAAAAATTCCTGTGCATGAGATCACTGAAGATATTCATCTTGCTCCTGACCATATCTACACCATTCCTGCAAACAAGCTTTTAACATCTTCTGACGGGGCGCTTCAGCTTACTCCCCGAGATAATAAAAAAACCAATTCCACCATTGACGCTTTTTTTACTTCGATAGCCGAAGTTCATAAAGACTTTGCAGTAGGAATTGTGCTTTCGGGAACAGGTAGTGATGGCACACTTGGACTAAAAGCAATAAAGGAAAATGGCGGTATCGGCATTGCGCAGGACATGAAATCGGCAGCTTACAATGGTATGCCACAAAGCGCGGTGAATGCAGGAGTAGTCGATTTTATTTTAGCTCCCGAAAAAATTCCAGCACAGCTATTGCAAATCAACAGATTATACAAAACAAATCATGTTTATATAGACAAAGAACAAGTTCCAAAAGACGATGAGGAAATTTTTAAACAAATTCTTTCACTGCTTCACCACCGAAGTGGTATTGATTTTTCGTATTACAAACAGCCTACATTTCACAGGCGCATTGGGCGGAGAATAGCAATTGTCAACAAAAATAATCTTTCCGAATATTTAAAATTTTTACGCGGTAATGAGGCAGAACAAGATGCGCTCTTTCATGATGTACTCATTCCTGTCACTTCTTTTTTTCGCGACCCAAAAACTTTTCAAAATTTAAGGGATACTGTTTTTCCCGCCCTGTTTAAAAATAAATCTGCCAGTGAATCCATTCGCATTTGGATTGCGGGCTGCTCCACAGGTCAAGAAACATATTCCATTGCTATTTGCCTCGCCGAATTTTTAGGGGAAAAATTATCAGATACAAAAATTCAAATCTTCGCAAGTGATATTTCCGAAAAAGTAATCAGGAAAGCACGCGCAGCATTATACTCCAAAACCGAAGTAGAAAAACTTTCTGAAAGACATCTCAAAAAGTATTTTGTGAAGACTAATGGCGGTTATGAAGTAACCAAAAGCATTCGTGAAATATGTGTGTTTGCTCCTCACAATTTTTTAAAAGACCCACCATTTGCAAAAATGGATTTAATCAGTTGCCGCAATGTGCTCATTTACATGGATACTTTTTTGCAAAAGAAAGCCTTCACCACTTTTCATTATGCGCTTAAAGAAAAAGGATTTCTCCTGCTAGGAAAATCGGAAACCGTAGGGGCGACCTCAGATTTGTTTTCACAATTTGTGAAGAACGATAAGATTTATTCGCGCAAGCTCGTGTCAGGCAGGTTCATGCATGTTGCCACAGAGCGCAAAGAAGAATCGATGGTTATAAAAAAGAAAACCGTAATGAAACAGGAAGCCACACATACCGATTTCAGAAAAAGCGCAGAGGCAATTATGGTTTCCAAATCTCCTGCAAGTGTCATTGTGAATGTGCAAATGGACATTGTTCACATACAAGGTGACATCACGCCTTTTCTTCTGGCTCCGCAGGGCAAGCCCTCTCACAATCTTATGAAAATGGCGCGGGAAGGGTTAGCGTTTGAATTGCGCAACGCGATTCACAAAGCAAAAAGAAGTGAAGAATCTGTCATCAAAGAAAATATTTCTGTACCTACAAACGGAAAACAATCTATGGTTACCATTGAAATTACTCCGCTCACAAATACGGTTGATCTTCACTATTTAATTCAGTTTGAGAAAAAAATAATCCCGGCTGTGGTGGAAGAAAATAAATCTTCGTCAGGAAAAATAAAAACGATTCAAAAACAAAAAGAGCAATTAGAAAAAGAACTTTCACATACACGGGAAGATATGCGTTCTGTTACTGAAGACATGGAAGCCGCTAATGAAGAACTACAAAGCGCCAATGAAGAATTGCAAAGCAGCAACGAAGAATTGCAAAGTTTGAACGAAGAATTAGAAACGTCCAGAGAAGAAATAGAATCCACTAACGAAGAACTTATTATCGTAAATCAGGAGTTGCTTGACAAGCAGTCAGAACTGAACGCATCCCGCCACTATGCTGAAAGTATTGTAACAACTATTCGCCACCCTCTTATTATTCTTGATAAAACACTTAGAATAAAAACCGCCAACGCATCTTTCTACAAAGTATTTAATGCCGAAGTAGATGACACAGAGGGACAATTATTTTATGAGATACAAAATCAACAGTGGAATGATAATGAGATGCAATCCTTGCTTGAAAAAATTTATACTAAAGAAGAACGTCTCACTGACTTTGAAATCCTTCTCAAACTTTCTGGGCTTGGCGAACGCATTATGTTATTGAATGCAAGACAAATTGTGAACGAACATACTTCTGAAAAATTAATTCTACTTGCTATTGAAGATGTTACCGAAAGAAAAGCAGCGAAAGAAAAACTAATAACATTTGCTGAAGAACTAGAAGATAAAGTAAAAGAAAGAACTGCAGAATTGAAAGTTTCCATTGAAGAACTCAAGCAAAGCAACATGCATTTAGACCAGTTTGCACATATAGCCAGTCACGATTTGCAAGAACCATTGCGAAAAATTTTAACCTTCTCCATGCTCTTGCAGGAAAAACACAAAGATGGATTGAGCACGCAAGTGAAATCCTATCTCAACAAAATTGAAGGTGCTTCAGGACGAATGCAAACACTCATTAAGGATTTGCTGAACTATTCACGCCTGTTGCAATTAGAAAGATTATTTGCACCAACCGACCTTAACGAAATACTCAAGAATATTTTAAATGATTTTGAACTGCTCATAAAGGAAAAGAAAGCCGAAATAAAAATGGATCCACTTCCCTCCATTGAAGCAATCCCCTTGCAGATGAATCAGCTTTTTTACAACCTCATCAATAACGCACTTAAATATTCTAAAAAAGATGTGCCTCCGGTTATTACCATCACATCACAAATACTTACAGAAGAACAAAGGCAAGACTATACTGCCTTAAATCCGTTTATTGCTTATGTTAAAATAATTTTCAAAGACAACGGTATCGGCTTTGAACAAAAATATGCAGATAAAATATTCACCATCTTCCAACGTTTACATGATAAAGAGACATACATTGGCACAGGTATCGGGTTAGCACTTAGCAAAAAAATTATTGAAAACCATCACGGAGAAATTTTTGCCGATGCAATATTAAATGAGGGAGCTGAGTTTCATGTCATACTCCCAATTAAACAAGCAGTATAAATGAGCATAATTTTCATGATAATAGACGATGACGCAGATGACAAATTTTTTTTCAAAGAAGCAACAGAAAGCATGTTTATATCTTCTGTATGCCTTGAAGCAAATGACGGTGCAGATGCAGTCAACCAATTAAGAAAAGTAGAACAGTTACCTGACATTATTTTCCTTGACATAAACATGCCCCGCATCGATGGACGGGAATGTTTAAAAGAATTAAAAAGAGAATCAAGACTCAAAAGCATTCCTGTCATAATGTATTCTACTTCTTTTACCGATAGAACCATAGCCGAACTTCAAGCACTAGGGGCTTCAGATTACCTCACAAAGCCAACCGACATAAATAAACTTCCAGCACAAATTCATGAGGTTATTAGAAAACATGTAAAACTATCTTAGTGCCAATGCTACTAAAGTTAACGTAGTTGCTAAGACATTTTATTTTTTTCTCTCCCTAAATTCCAACTCAAAATATAAAAAGAAATAAAAAGGCAAACTTTAGATTAAGCTGAAGACTTTTAAATTGGAAGCAAGGGCATAGATGAAGAGTAATTAGGAGAATTATTTGAAGTTAAAAAAGCTCAAATATCTAGACTTGAAAACAGTACTTGAAATATAACTTTTGAAACTGAAATGCCAATTTTTAATACTTTAGATGCGAAACTGAATTTAAAACTACAGGTATAAAAATAACGTTTGCTAAGAAAGAACTAAACTAAAACCAAGCTTTTCCCTAAAAATTTTACCCACAGAAATCTTGGCATTAATGTAATGGAACAATTCTCCATAAATGAGGACCTGCCCTCCGCCGGCTGGATTCCATGAAACTTCCTAAAAACTATTTTATTTTCCCTTTAAAATATTTTAACAAAATGTACTATATTTGAGAAATCCCCACAAGATTGCTCCATAAGACAAGAGTGTCTATTAAGATAGGTGGATATATCAGCCATAAAATCTTGGTTGTTTTCATGTTGGCAAAAAATAAAAAGAACACCCAAAAATTCAATAACTTAACCCATAAAATTAAACCTTTAGCTTGTTGGAATACTAATGAATAGATACTTAATTTAAACTTTTAAGAAGAAAATATGAAAAACTTTTATCTTGCCTTACTGTTAACGCTTATCTCGCCCCTATTTACCAATGTTGTTGTTGCCCAATGTGATGGCATAACGGTGGAGAGTCTTACAAACCCTGGCCCTTTTGAAGTAGAAACCCTCACCGAAGCAGATGGAATACGTAATGGTCCCAATTATTTAGGAGCGACTATTTACTACCCTACTAACGCTATGCTGCCTTTCGCAAGTATTGCTATAGTACCGGGATTTACAGCACTTCCTTCAAGTGTTCAAGAATGGGGACCTTTCTATGCTTCTCACGGAATTGTAACCATTATTATAGGCACAAATTCTATTTTTGATCTTCCGGAGGCACGTGCATTTGCACTATTAGATGCCTTAGAAACGATTAGGCAGGAAAATACTAGGGTTTCCTCTCCACTTGAAGGAGCACTTAACTTAGATCAATTAGCCGTGAGTGGATGGTCAATGGGGGGTGGTGGTGCTCAAAGGGCAGCTGTACTTGACAACACCATTGCAGGTGTTGTAGCTTTATGTCCATATCTTACTAACCCTCAGCTCAACCATCAAAGTCCTGTGTTGATTTTTAGTGGTGAGAATGATACCGTAGCACCACCTTCGCAACACGCAGACATTCATTATAATGCAACACCAAATACAACTGACAAAGTACTATTTGAAATTGCTAATGGTAATCACTCTGTTGCCAACACGCCTAATGGTGGAGGCGGATCTGTTGGCAAGATAGCTCTTGCGTGGCTTAAACTATATGTTGAAGGAAATGATTGTTATTGTCCCTTGTTGACAGACGCTCTCTTATTGAATCCTCCTGCTGCATCTAAGGTAGAGCAAGATTTCGAATGTGAATTGTTAGGAGTCGATAGGCAAGAATTGACCATTAGTCTTTATCCTAATCCAACGAAAAACACTGTCAATTTAGAAATTAGTGAAGACGTTCATTACGAGCTTTTTTCACCCTTAGGGCAACGCCTATTAAAAGGATATCTAACCGGGGGTAACAAACAAATTGACTTGTCACAATTTCCCGCAAACATGTATTACTTATATATAAATGGTCAAATTATTAAGCTTATTAAATACAATTAACTAGACTTTGAAACGATACTAGGCAATTCTAAGATAAGCTTAATCATAACAGCCCTTTACCCGAAAGCGTTTATCTGCTGATAAGCTACATCAAGTACAAAAGTAAATGGTTTTAATTGGATATAATTGATGAAATTGATTTGTCAATTGAAGGTAGAAACGTTATAAGATATAATTGATTTTCCTCCCCTTAAAAGACCTATTGAAAGTTATCTAAAAAGCAATAATATGTTCTTTGGTTACTTTATAAATAAAGAATTAGTAGAAATTATTAAGATTGAACACAATAATAAGTACATAGACATAAATAATTTGGTAGTAAATCCTGTTTTTTTAAACGTGGAATAGCGAGAAAATTATTAGAATTCGTTATTAATAGATTTGACTCTGAGCTTTTTATTGTTGAAACCGTTGTTAATAATAGGCCTACTAATGAAATATACAGAAAGTTTGGTTTCCTAGAAATTAAACAATGGAATACTGATTTTTGTGTTAAGAAAAATATTATTTGTAAGACGAATAAACAACTAAGCCGTTTATAAGCCACTTCCTTTTATGTGCTTCTCCATAAAATCCTCACAGGAATACTAGCGGTGATTAGCACTTTTAATGGTTCGTGCTGAGACACGCAATAAATCATACACATAACCATAATTTTAAAATGACTGGACATGTTTCCATTGGTAGTATCAAGGGTAATTACTACCTTAGACCCCATAAGCAAAACGCAATAATATATGGTAACTTTTCATGAGATCTTTATATCAATTTTATTTTTGCTTGATGAAGTCAGTTTTATCCATCATATAAATAGGTATGAAAAAAAAATCCCTTAGAAAATTTTGGTATTCCTTATCCTCTGATCAAAGATTTCTAATACGATATATATACTATCTGCCCTTGGATATATATGATAAACTAAGAGGGAAAAGACATAAATTTGTGCCGCCCAGAGGCCATATTTATACCGGTTCTCCAGCCGGGTCAGAAGCGTATATTCAACAAAGCACCCACCAACTGGCATTATTAAAAAAGGAAACTAACCTAAAACCTGATGATATTGTTTTGGATATAGGCAGCGGCATTGGCAGGACTGCGATAGCACTAACTGAGTATCTGAATTCAGAAGGAAAATATGAAGGCTTCGACGTGGTTAAAAAAGGAGTGGACTGGTGTATTAAAAAAATAGGGAAAGAGTATCCAAATTTTAAATTCACTTACATACCGCTATTTAATGATCTCTACAATAATTCCACTTTAAAAGCTGAAAACTTTATATTCCCATATGAAGATGCCTATTTTGATGTGATTTTTTCATTTTCTGTATTTACACATATGCAAATTGATGAAATTCAAAATTATTTTAAAGAAATTAATAGAGTTTTAAAACCCAATGGTCTGGCTTTCTCTACCTTTTTCTTATATGACAATGAAAGTGAAACCTTTATTTCCGAAGTAAATGACTTTAAATTTCCAATTCTTAAAGAAGGTTACAGACTTATGGATGAACGGGTTAAGTCAGGAAATATAGCTTTCCACAAAGAAAAATTAAGCAACATGTTACAAAAAGAAAAACTCAGTATAGTTAAAATTTTGGATGGATTTTGGAAAGATAAAATCAAAGATTCCTATAAAATAGAATATCAGGATATTGTGCTTTTTAAGAAAACATAGGTAACTATATTAATTATTAAAAATTTTAAGGATTAAGACCTGACGCGCTTCCTTTCCTTCACCGCAGTTTTCTTCCGGAAATATTTGTCGCAACCGTTGTAAAAACCACCACACTTATAGAGCTTAACGGCATAATAATAGCGGCGACAACAGGTGCTAATTGACCTGTGACAGCAAAATATAACCCAACGATATTGTATAAAAACGAAATGCCTATACTTGCTTTAATGATGGTGATAGAGGATTTTGTCATTCGCAAATATGTGGGTAATTGTTCAAATTTTGAAGCATCGAGTATGGCATCACAGGCCGGGGAAAACACATTTACATTTTCTGAAATGGCAATACCCACCTCGCTTTGTTTTAAGGCGCCAGCATCATTCAAGCCGTCACCCACCATAATTACCTGATGTCCGTTTTGTTGTAGGTTTCGGATGTAGGCCAGTTTATCTTCCGGTTTTTGATTGAAACGCATTGCGGTTGTTTGGGGTAGATTATGTTCTAAATAGACTCTTTCCCCTTCATTATCCCCGGAAAGTATCGCCAAATTGTAGTGTTTTTCCAAATCCCTGAAAACGGAAGCTACCCCATCTCGATAGCTGTTATTGAAAAGAAATTTTCCTTTGTATTCTTGATTAGCACTTATATGAACGGCGGTTTGATGAGTTTCAGCCCTCAGGTTTTTATCTGTCTCGTTTACATAAATTGCGGATCCTATTTTTATACGATCTCCTTTACTGTTTGCTTCTACTCCTTTGCCGGGAAATTCCTTATAGGAATCTAAAGTAACGATGTCGTGTTCTTTCAACAGTGCATATAAAGAGCGGCTAAGCGGATGGTTAGATGCCCGCAACGCATTCTTCAAAAGACTTTCTTCTTTATCGGTTAACGTTGTGCCGTCCCAGGTAATCTTGCTTTTAGAATTGGCAGTAATCGTACCTGTTTTATCAAAAATAACTGTGTCTATTTTTGCAAGTTGCTCGATTACAGTTGCATTTTTAAGATAGAATTTTTTGTTGCCAAAAATGCGCAGCACATTCCCAAGAGTAAAGGGTGCAGACATGGCAAGAGCACAAGGGCAGGCGATAATCAAAACCGCCGTGAATACCTGCATGGCAAGCACCGGATTGACAAAAAACCAATATCCTCCAGAGAGGAAGGCAATACTTAAAATAACGATGGTAAAATGCTTGCTGATGGTATTGGTAAGACTGGTAAACGCCTGTTCCTTGTCTTTGCTAAATACATCATTGCCCCACAATTGGGTAAGGTAACTTTGTGATACGGTTTTTAAAGTTTCTACTTCTATGACTCCTGAAATCTGTTTTCCGCCGGCAAATATCTTGTCTCCGGATATTTTATAAATGGGCTCCGACTCGCCGGTAACAAAACTGTAATCAATAAGCGCATGGCCTTTGATTAGTATACAATCTACAGGGATGAGCTCTTGGTTTCTTATAAGCAACCTATCTCCTTTTTTTACGTCATATACTTGCAAGGATTCTTCCTTGTGTTCTTCAGTAATTCTGGTAACTGCAATGGGAAAATAAGATTTAAAATCACGTTCAAACGAAAGAAAGTTATAGGTTTTATGCTGAAAGAATTTCCCAAGTAACAGAAAGAAAATCAATCCCGTTAGGCTATCAAAAAAGCCAGTGCCCTGGTCAAAGATAATTTCGTAAGTACTTCTGGCAAACAATACAAAAATACCCAAAGCCAGTGGAACATCAATATTAAGTACTTTAGCACGCAACCCTTTATATGCAGAAATAAAATAACCGGATGCCGAATAAAAAAATACAGGCAAAGAAAAAGTAAACATCAACCACCGGAATATCGGTTTGTATTGCTCTAGACAGAATTCATTGACATCAAAATATTCAGGGAAGGAAAGAAACATAATATTCCCAAAAGCAAAACCGGCAATACCCAGTTTGTAAATAAGGGATCTGTTTACGGGCTTTTTAACTGCCTCATAATCGTCTAGGCTGATATAGGGTTCATACCCAATGCTCACAAGAAGCAACACTACTTTCCTTAAAGTTGTTTCTTTGCTGTTTAACTGAATGCGAACCGTTTTCTTAGAAAAATCTACCTGTGAAGATTTGATGTTTTTATTGAGTTTGTTCAGGTTTTCCAGTATCCATATACACGAACTGCAATGTATATGCGGAATATAAAGCGAAATAATTTGAGTATTCCCATCCTGAAATTCCACTAACTTATCTGCTATTGTGGTATTGTCCAGAAAATCATATTTACCTTCAATATCTTTAGGGATAGCACCTGGCGAAGTATGCAGCTCGTAGTAAGACATCAGATCACCGGCAGAGAAAATCTCATATACGGTTTTACAGCCGTTACAGCAAAAGGATTTGTCTTCTGCAATTATGGTTTCTGTGGCACACAGATCCCCGCAGTGGTAACAGTTGGTTTTTACTAAGCTTTTTGTTTCCAAAGTAACTAATGTATATGGCTATATTTGGGAGTTAAATAGAATGAATTGTAAACTTAAAATAGCATCAAAAGCCAAGATTCAAGTTGAAATTTATTTCAATCTCCTCGTGAACCACAATCAATCCCATCATTTTTTTTGTGGGTGTCAGGTTAAAATCCAGTATATTTATGCATAGCACGCCATCATAAGCAAGGTTAGATTCAGGAACAGTAACAGGTACCCAGTAACTCTTTTGAATGCCTGCTATTGTGATGGTCACAAAGGAGGTTATTTTGTTATCTTCGGTAAGTATCTCATTTACATCCAGCTTTATATGGGGAAATTTGTCTGTTTTTAAAAGCTGATGAAAATCTTTGTTAATCCCTTTGTTTCCGCAATCAAATCCTATATTTTGTAGTTCTAAAGTGGCGCCATCCAGTTTTAGTAGGTTATTGATTTTTTGAAATCTAACTATTTTTGTGGCTTGCAAATGGGAAGCATCATAATTACAAATAAAAGTATTAACGCTGGAAGTACCTTTAATAAACAGAGTGCTGCTTGCACGTATTTTTACTTCCTTGGTATTTTCCAAATTCCCCTTTACAAAAGAAGAACTTAAAAGAGCAGGTAATAAAAAAATAAGTAGGGTTTTCATAGTTATCCAGTTTTTAAGTATTAATAAAAAGAGGGAGAAGTAGTTAACCGCTCCCCCTTCTTTAACTAAAACAAAGCCTATTTTAGAAGCTTATTACCGCTTCTACCATAAGACCGTCAAATTTACCTTCGTTTAGGATGTTATCTGCTGCAAACCCATCATATTTTTGGCTTACATATTCTACTTTGGCAAGAATGTTTTTGGTCATAAACCATCCTCCGCCAAGATTAAATCTGGTGATATCAATTTCATCTAATGTACCCACAAGTTCGCCGCTAACCAGATTATATCTTCCGCCTACATAAAAGTTTTCGGTGATACCAAAACGGTATAACAATTCAGCACCATACTGCTTGAATACTCTTTCTTCCACATCTGTGGCCTTGTTTTTACCTGCTGATCTTTCAAACATTCCGAAGAATTCAAGTCCTTTGTATTTCACAAAAGGATTAATCATAACAGCGGTTACTTGGTTATTTAAGGAGGGGTTAAAGCGTCCTGAAGTAAAGTTACCTGCAGAAGTTGCTTCCACATCTTCCATCACAAAATAATATCTGGAACCTGCCCTGTCACCCGAATACAGAAAAGACCTTGCCGTATGGGCGGTGAAATATACAGATCCTGTTAGTCGAAATCTTAAGTCGTCATTAATTTGTTTGTCATACCCTAATTTTGCCAATAACGATGGACTGGTAGTTTCAGGGTTGTTGACTGCCTGGTTTAATTTACCATTAGTTGCCCCTACCATACCCAGAAAACCATCTTTCTGAACGTAAATCTCAGCTCCTACTTCTGTGTTGAATGCATCCATTATATAGTTTCCAACAAAAGGGTTAAAGAATGCCTGTGCATTATCGCTTCTTCTAAAATGAGCATCGCCATAGTTATTCTCCATATGCCCAAATTTAATAGTCATATATTTCATGGTTTCTGCAAGAAAACCTTCGCTGATGAAGTTTAAGTTATCGATTTGCAGGTATCCTCCTTTTACATAAGGCTCCGGGTGGTGACGGGAAGACAAATATGTTCTTAAGTGCATTCTCACACCGTCAAACAAGGCAACATCAATATCTAAATTCGCAGTTGCAAGATTGAAGTTATCGCCTATTTCTTTTAAAGGAACGCTGCCGCTATTTTCGTGGTTGATTGCCTGAAATTGTAATGTAGATGCTCCACCTATTCTCACTTTAATACCATCAAAGGTAGAGATGCTGTCTTTTGGGGTTTCAAAAACGTTAATACCGTCTTTGTCAGGACTTCTGTAATTGTCCAGGTTCCTGTTGTTCTGTGCTTCGATTGTGGAAGTAATTGCAAGTATTGCAGCTACTAACGTTAGCTTGATTATGGTTTTCATTTGTCGTTGTTTTAAAAGTTGCTTGTAAAAAATTAGTTAGTTATAAGTTGCTTTAAATTTAATAGAAAGTGCATCGCCGGTTTTTATAGTTCCCATTAAGGCTTTAGGCGGGTCTACACCATAAGTGGTCATTGTAAGTTTTGTTTCTCCCATTAAGGTCACTTTAGCACCATCTAACTTAACAGTAAAGGTTAAAGGTATTTGCTTAGTTACTCCTGCAATGGTTAGATTACCCAAGGTTTTGATTTCATAAGTGGTGGCAGATAGTTTTTTTATACTTGTACAGCTGCTCAACTGGTAGGAAATATTTTTATGCTTATCTGTATGCAGAGCTTTGTACGTATTTTTGTCCATTGCTCCTTTGCCGCTTTTCAGTCCTTCTGCAACTAACACAAATTGTAGTTTATCAATATTGGTAATTTCATTTGCCTCACGTGTAAAGTTTGCAGTCCCGCTCATCATTTCTGCTTTCATATCCCAGTCGTGGACATTAGAAGTGCCATAAATTGTTACGTTACTTGCTGTTGCATTAAGTTTCACATCTTGCGCAGTTGCGGGTTGTAAAAATGCACTTGTTGCAATAAACATCATCAAGATTTTTTTTAGGTAAGTGCTTTTGGTTTTCATTATATATGGTTTCATTTTATTTATTAATTACACTGCAAAATTCAGTGATTAGCGGGTTCTAATCTATGACATTAGTCAGTTTTGGATAATTATGATTAAAATAACTAGACACCTTTTAAGTACCCGTGTTAATTGATTACCTTTGAAAGTGAAAATTTTTGAGAAAGACAATGCCATTCTAAATATCTTATCAGAAGCTGTGTCTGAAGGGGTGGTAATTGTTGACGAATCTCAGACCATTGTTTCCACCAATAAAGCTGCAGAGGAAATGTTTGGTTATTCAAGTTCTGAAATTATAGGTAGACATTTAGATATCCTCATCCCTAAAGAATACCACAAACATCACCATACCTATGTAGATAACTTTGTACAGGATGCAGACAAAAGGCAAATGGGACATGGCAGGGAATTGCACGGTTTGCGAAAAGACGGCTCTACGTTCCCTGTGGAAGCCGGATTGAATCCGTTTAAAATAGCAGATAAAGTGTTTGTTATGGCGCTGGTCATAAACATAACCGTAAGAAAAGAACACGAACGGAAAATATTATACCTCAACTCACAGTTGGAAGAACGTATTAAATTACGTACCCACGAATTGGAAAAAACAGTAAATAAATTAGAATCTGAAATCCAAAAAAGGGTAGATGCCGAAAAAAAAATAAAACAGGCCCTCAAGCGGGAAAAAGAACTCAACGAACTCAAAACAAAGTTTCTGTCCATGGTGTCCCATGAATTTAAGACACCACTGAGCGGTATTTTGACTTCCACCATTCTATTAGGGAAATACCAGCTCGCCGAGCAACAGGACAAAAGGGAAAAACATATAAGAACTATTACAGATAAAGTACACTATCTAAATAACATCCTTAATGATTTTCTATCCATAGAGCGGTTGGATACAGGAAAGGAAAATTATAAATTCACCACCTTTAAGTTGAGCAAGGTCCTCAATGAAGTGGTGTATAACTGCAATATGCTTTTAAAAAGTGGCCAAAATATTTTTTTCCCTTCGGAAGTAGATGAATATATGGTTACCATGGATGAGAAAATACTGGAACTTTCCTTGTCAAATCTGGTGCATAATGCCATTAAATATTCCCCGGAAAATACCCGAATTGAGATTGATGTAGAAAAAGACAGTTCCTTTTTGACCATTGCTGTCACAGATTATGGTATGGGTATCCCTAAGGATTCTCAAAAGCACATATTCAGCAGATATTACAGGGCAGAAAATGCTATTAACGATCAAGGTACAGGTATAGGATTGAACATTGTTCAAGGGCATTTAAAAAATCTTGGGGGATCTGTAAGTTTTATAAGTGAAGAACATAAAGGAAGTACTTTTACCTTAAAAATACCTTTACATATTACATCTTAAAACCAAAAAACATTGAAAAAAATCCTATTTATCGAAGACGACACCGCAGTAAGGGAAAACACGGCAGAGCTTATTGAACTTTCGGGGTATGAGGTACTAACCGCACCAAATGGAAAAATAGGTGTGCAACTAGCCAAAAAAGAAATCCCTGATTTGATTCTCTGCGATATTATGATGCCTGAAATGGATGGGTATGCTGTTATACAGGAACTTGCATCTCACCCCACCACCCAGTTTATACCCTTTATATTTCTTTCTGCAAAGACAGAACATAAGGACATTAGAAGAGGCATGGATTTAGGCGCAGATGATTATTTGACCAAACCATTTGAAGAACAAGAATTATTCAGTGCCATAGAAAGCAGGCTTGCAAAAGCTTCCCTGTTATTAGAAAAAAAGGGAAGCACTAAGGATAATAATGAAGAAGACACTCTGAGAACCCTCAACGACCTTAAAAACTTTGTGGATGACCATGGAAAAGAACTTATATTCAAAAAAGGGGAGAGCATTTTTGAACAAGGGAAACATTCTAATTACATTTATTTACTAAGGAAAGGAATCGTAAAAACCTTTAAAATAGATGAAAACGGCAAAGAACTCACTACAAGTTTACTTAAGGAGGACGATTTGTTTGGGTATGCATCTTTAATGCAACATATTCCCTATCAGGAATCAGCAATTGCGGTGGAAAATGCAGAAGTATCTGCACTGGTAAAAGAGGCACTTAAAGATGTACTTATGAAAAACCAAATGGTAACGCTAGAACTGATAGAACTGCTTTCAGATAACCTTTCGGAAATAAAAGAGCAGTTATTGCAAATGGCTTATGGTTCCGTAAGGAAAAAAACCGCAGCAACCATACTTCAGTTTGCAGATAAAATGAATTTCAAGAAAAAAGACTATCTACGAATTTCAAGAAACGATCTGGCAAGTGTTGCAGGTATAGCTACAGAAAGTTTGATTCGGACCCTTTCCACCTTCAACAAAGAAGGACTTATAGAAATTGAAGGAAGGAATATAAAAATACTCGACCTGCAGGCATTGCATCATATTCAATAAACAGTTTAGATTAGATGAAGCGCAAAACACGTTTCTTTTTTGAGGTTTATTTCATTGTCTAAAGCCTATCTATGTTTATGATTTTTATCATTTTTTAAAGCATTCTTTCCCAATACATTTGTCGCCATCAAGACGTATGGAAAATGACAAATATTTTAGTCCCTACAGATTTTTCTGAAAACTCATGGAATGCCATTGCATTTGCACTTGCGTTTTTTAAAAACTTCAAGTGTAATTTCTATCTGGCACATATCATTCAAAAAGACACACCCGTTTCCGATACCTCAAGAGATGCCGGAAACAATTCCGGTATGGATAAATTATCCCTCGACGATACCAAGGAAAAATTAAACCAACTGTTAGAAAATATAGAGAAATCTACCTTAAAAGGCAATCACCGTTTTTTTGTATTGGCAGAGCAGGGTGATTTTATAGAAAGTATACGAAAACAGGTTTTAGAAAAAAATATCGATATGATTGTTATGGGAACTAAAGGAGCATCTTTATTAAAAACGTTGCAAGTAGGCAGAAATACTTCAGATGTGATAACAAAAGTTAAATGCACCGCACTGGTAGTCCCTGATAAAGCAGCATTTAAAAACTTAGAAGAAATTGCCTTCCCCACAGATTATAATTTGTATTATCCCACAGCAATTTTAGAAACCATTTCAGAAATTGCCAATAGGTTAAAGTCGACCGTTAAGATAATTTATCTCGCAAAAACCAATGAAAAATTAGTTATAGATCAACAACAAAATAAAGAGTTGTTGAAGGATTATTTTCACGGTGAAAAGCATAGTTTTCATACATTGACGAATAAAAATATCGAAGTTTCTGTACAAAATTTCATCGAAGAAAACAACATCGGGTTAATTGCTATGGCTGCAAAAAACATTCATTTCTTTAAACAGCTATTTTTCAATACCGGAAGTAAAAATTGTGCCTATCATACTCAGGTTCCCTTTTTGGTTTTACACGAATAAAACTATTTTTTTATCATCATTTGACGGTAATTATTTCCGGAAACATCGTTTACCGTTAAAAAATAAACCCCCGGTGAAAGTGAAGCGATAGAAAATGAGAACCGGCTGGTATTATTTTCTTTTTTGGTTAATATTCGTTTTCCGTGAATATCATGAATTGTATATTCTAAAGAAATGGGTTTTTGCAACTGTACCTCCACCAAATCGCTTGCAGGATTTGGAAAAACACAAATTTCCTTTTTTGAAAAATCTGTAACACTAAGCGCTTCTGAAAAATAACTACATAAAGCCTGAAAAACAGCTTCCTCCAGTGTGTAGTAAGCACTGTAATCCCCAAATTGATAACCCAGAAAACTACCATTGGTAAGAAAGGAAAATGCTATATCTTCATTTTCCGAAAAATAAGCATCACTGATTAAGCCGTTAGCTTCCCCGGGGTGTCCCAGAAAACTGCCGTATTCTAAATTCGGACAAATTTGATCGTTAATGGAGAGATTTGCGTGATGAATTCCTAGACCCCATCGATTAAAAAGTCCAAAGTAGTTATCACCATTACTGCCATTATAATCCCAATGAATGGCTTTCATCTCAAGCAGGGTTGCTGAAGATAAAACCCCAGGAACCGAAAGCCCGTCAGTTTTAATAAACCTTATAAACTTACCTATCTCAGAAGCAGAAGCCCGCAACCCCCCCTGAGGGGCAAAATACAATCCATTTGTCCCCGGCGAATAGGTTGCCAATGCGGCAGGTGGTGGTGGCATAACGCCTTGATAATTGTCTGTTTGTGGTGTCCACCCTCCCTGATTTCTGTAAAGCACCGCAATATCATTAATATCAGGAATGTCTTGTATGTAGTAACTACCGGTTATCCCCAAAGGTTGTAAAATTTGCTCCCGCATATACACATCAAATCGTTGGTTAGAAATCTTTTCCACCAGTGTGGCAATCACCCCAAAATTGAGATTGCTGTATGCAAAATAAGTTCCGGGCGTTTCTGTTCGCCACATATTTGCTGTATAATAACTGCCTCCGGGAACAAGCAGTTGTGCAATATCAGGTATGGGATTTTGAGTGTATGTGGCAGATAAAAACCCATTATATCCTGAACCATCCTGTAGACTACCGGTATGGCTCAATAACATTCTAGCCGTTATGGCGACATCTGGATGTGCAGGATTATTAACTGTGTAGCCAAAATAGGTTGAAATATCTTCATCTAAATCCAGTAAACCGTTTTCATAAAGCTTTAGTAATCCCAAAGCGCTGGAAGTTTTAGATATAGATGCAATACGGTATTTGGTATTGTCATCAACTTCTAAATTGCGGGTAAAATCTTTCAGTCCAAAATTAAAAATCTGTTCTTCTCCTTCTACAGATGTCCAGACAGACATACCCATTAATTGAAAATCATCAAAAATTTGCTGAAGATTTGTTTCTAATTCCTGTGCTTGAACTGTAAACATACAACAGAACAAGCCTAATAAAAAAAACGTGGATTTCATATAAAAAATTGAACTTAAATCTACTACTTTTTAAATTATTAATTTAAAAAGGTAGGGTAAATCTGTATTAGTTTGTTTTAACTACATAATCAAATTGTAAATAACAAAAAATAAAGATCATGAAAAAACAAAATGTATTTGTTCTCAGCATTTTTGCATTATTCATTGTAATAACACTTGCAATGACTTCCTGCAGTACAAATGACGATACTAATGACACTTCTGAAATGGCAGCTACAACCGTGGGTGCTAAAGCAACTTTTGATTCCGGAAGAGCTTTGAATAATGTAGAAATATCCAGATTTATGATCAATGTGGAAGATTTTGAACTGGAGTTTGATGACGACAACGGCAATGGTGGTGGTTTCTTTAACGATATTGAGTTAGAAGGTCCATTTGAACTGGAATTTACCGCAGACGGTGTGGTAATTCCTTTTGCCAATGTAAATATACCTCTTGGGCAATATGAAGAACTGGAATTTGAAATAACCAAAAGCAACAACCCGGCTAGTGATTTATTTCAGAAATCCATATTGATTGAAGGTACTTTAGAGTCTGTTCCGTTAGTATTCTGGCATAATTTTGAAGAAGATGTGGAAGTTGATTTTGAAGATGGCAATACAGATATAGTAATAGAAAGCAACGGTGACAGCATACTTATAAATTTTGATTTATCGTTCTTGTTCAATACTTCAACTATAGATTTATCCTCAGCAACAGATGGTAATGGTGATGGTATTATAGAAATAAGCCCCAATGATACAGATGGTAATAATGCACTTGCAAATACTATTAAGAACCTCATTAAAGAGGGCATCGATTTACTGGATGATTAATCCCCGATAGTCCGTTAGTAAAAAAGCCCGGAGAAAATATCCCCGGGCTTTTATTTTTTGATTATTCTTCTGATTTTCGAAACTGCATCAAAACTCTGGAAGGATTTTTCAGTTGCAAATTACCTCCTGATAATTTATAAGTGGTAGCACCTTTCAAAGCTTCTAGAAACTGATCTTCCACACTTGCTTGTCCACACATTTTTTTAGAGCTCACCACATCCATAAAACGCAATATTTCAACTTCAGAAAACAAGTTGCCCCTGATATTGTTACACCCTGCAAAACCGGTAAATGTATTTGCATCTACTTGGATCTTTATGTGTGGGATATTGCGTGTAAAAGCTAAAGTGTCAATTTTTATTTGCCCGATAGTTTCCAAAACCCAATAGGATTCCAGTGCTTCATCCATTGCATAGGCGCCACAACCGGAAAAATTAGTAAACGATTCCTCATTTAAATCCTTAATTTCAACTTCCACCATGTATGCTGACACATCCCCAGACATCGTATTTGCGCATTCCTGCTGGGAAACCGTGACATGCATTTCGCCTTGCTCAGTTTCTAAATGGTATTTTTTTACGTTAGCATCTGCTGCTTTTTCCGGATAGATAAATGGTGCTGAAAAACTTTCAAAACCTTCCACTAATGAAGTAAATTGAATACCGCTGTCTGCAATTTCCAAACCCCAGAAAGGTTCATTACCGGTGGCCTTAAAGTAAATTTTCTTTTCGCTTTCAACGGGTATTTCAAGCGTATCCTGATCTACAAGGTCATCCTCTAAGAATTCATCCTCCAGATTATCATCTGCCGGTGCTTTTTTCTCCCCTACACTAGTCTCCGGATAATTCTCGCCCTCTGTTTTGTTGTTTACGGGCAAACAACCCGTCAAAACAAGAAAAACCATTACATTTAGTACACAAATTTTCATAACAATACGCTGGTTCTTACAACATGCAAATATCAAATATTTTTAACTCAATTATATATATTTTAAAACTATTCTAACAAATTATTTAAAGACCTAAAAGGATGGTCTTAATTTCTTAAGATACTAATTATTTGGGGATTTCTTACTCTATATAGAAGAAAATTAAGTTTCAAAATCCAGTCTTTATACCAAGAACATTGTTTTTTGAAACTTGTACTGTTTTTAATTTGATGACATTAGTCATTTTTGATACCCTTGTAAATGCCTAATTTTGAAAGGTATTAATCTCAAAAACATTCTTATGAAATTTATTCTTCTTCCAACTGACTTTTCAGACAATGCATATAATGCCATTCAATATGCTATGGAATTGTTCAAAAATGAGCCCTGCACCATGTATTTGTTGCACACATATATACCGGTTATTTTTGATACCGCTTATTTAATGAGTTTACCCTCTGCAGACTTAATGGAGGATGTTTATAAAGAAAATTCGTTGAAAGAGTTATCTAAAACCAAAGCAAAAATACAAAAGGAGTTTCCTGAAAATAAACATACAATACACTTAGTTTCTTCTTTCAATTCTTTACAAGGCGGGATAAAAGATCTCGTAGAAGAAAAAAATATAGACCTGGTAATAATGGGTACCCAAGGTGCTACCGGTGCCAAAGAAGTACTTTTTGGAAGTAATACCGTACATGTTTTAAAAGATTTGGTTTGTCCGCTTATAGCAGTGCCCAATACATTTAAGTTTCAAGGCATTAAAAAAGTTCTTTTCCCAACAGATTATGGGGTGGATTATACAGAAAAACACCTCTATTGGTTAAAACATTTTTCTGAAAATTGGAAAGCTAAAATAAATATCCTGCACGTCTATTACTATGGCTATGATTTAGACGACAGACAACTGAAAGGAAAAGAATATTTAAGAAATTCCTTTATGGCAGATTCCATGGAGTTTATAAGAATAGACAATGTAGATGTGGTAAAAGCCATTGAAAAATACCAGCAGGAAAGTAATACAGATTTATTGACCCTAATCCATAATAAACACTCCTTTTTTGATAATTTATTTTTTAAACCGGTAATTAAAAAGCTTGGGTTTCACTTAAAAACACCCATGCTCATTATCCCCTCCAAATGAAAAAACAATAGCCCAATAGCAGACTAATGAAAAATATTCTTATACCAACTGATTTTTCAGAAAATGCATGGAACGCATTGCAATACAGTGTAACCCTTTTTAAAAAGGTGCCCTGTACTTTTTACCTCTTGAACACATACCAGCCTGCTATGCCTTTGATTGGCGCTAATCTGGTAAACAGGGAAGGAAGTTTGCGATTGCTGCAGCACATGAAAGAAGATTCAAAAAACGGATTGGAGAAATGGATGGAAAGCATTCAGAAAAAATTCAAAAACCCAAATCACCACTTTGAAAGCATTTCGGTAGAGGAAGCATTGGTGCCTTGCATCAAAAAAACCGTAAAAGCTAAAGCAATTAGCTTGTTAATTATGGGCACTAAAGGTGCCAGTGGTTTAACCGAAATCTTCATGGGAAGCAATGCCGTAAGGGTAATTCAAAACATGAAACTTTGCCCAATATTAGCAATTCCAGAAAACATAAAATTTGTTAGGCCAAAGGAAATAGCATTTCCTACTGATTTCCACCGATTTTTTAGTGAAGGTGAAATAAAGCCTCTGGTAGAACTAACAAAGCTTTTTAATTCCAGTATAAAAATAGTACACATAAATAAAGAAGAGACCCTGAGTGATGTGCAGCAGTACAATTTAATGATGTTAAAAAGGCATCTTAAAACAGTAGAACATTATACCTACTGGCTGCCAAAATTTGAAAAAATTTCCAATGCAATTACCATTTTTGTAGAAGATCTGGATATTGATTTATTGGCGATGGTAAATTATAACCAAAGTATAATCGAAAAAATAACTCACGAACCCGTAATCAAAAAAATAGGGTTTAAGGTTACAGTGCCTTTCTTAGTCTTGCCCGAAGCCGGGTATTAATAACTTTTACTTATTCTTTCCCTTCTTCAGAAATGCAATGTTGAAGACCTTCCTTCCAGGTGGGAATCATAATTTGAAAGGTCTCCTGCAGTTTTCTAGAGTCAAGAACACTGTATACCGGGCGTTTTGCCGCTGTGGGAAATGCAGAAGTGGGAATTGGCAAGACCTGTACCGGTAGATTTTTGTCTTCAAATATAGCTTTTGCAAATCCATACCAACTGGTTGCTGAGGTATTGCTGTAATGATATAACCCTGTGTTTTGTGTATTTAGTTTTCCCGCAATAGTGATAAGCGCATCTGCCAAATGCAACGCATAGGTAGGGCTTCCCAACTGATCTTCCACAACCGATATTTCGGTTTTGGTGGCTGCCAGGCGTAGCATGGTTTTATAGAAATTATGCCCAAAATTACTGTACAACCAGGAAGTTCTTACAATAGCAAAATCTGTTAATCCCGAATTTAAAATATATCCTTCTCCCGCAAGTTTGCTTTTGCCATACAGGGTTATTGGGTTAGTGGATTGGGTTTCTTTGTATGGCGCTTTTGCACTTCCGTCAAAAACATAATCGGTGGAAATATGAATCAGTTTGCTGTGGTATTTTTTACACGCTTCTGCCAACTTTTTAACAGCTTCTGCATTAATAGCATACGCCATTTCTGAATGATTTTCTGCTGCATCTACTTGCGTGTAAGCAGCGGTATTGATTAGCACTTCAGGTTCATGCTTTTTAAAAATGGCGTGCAACGCATCTGTATCTGTGATATTGAGATCTTTTTTCGCCATAAAAATAACATTTGGGTTATCCCCTACCACTTCTTTTATGGCCCGGCCTAGTTGCCCATCGGCTCCTGTGACTAGTATTTTGGGGAAGTGTTGCATTATAGTTTATAAAGTTGGTTTACTGCTTCTTCAAAATTCAAGTTGTTCTTATCTTTTGGGGAAAGGGTTTGCTCGCCTTTGGGAATTTTCCAATCAATATCAAATGCAGGATCATCAAATGCTACCCCAAGCTCACTATCTTTATGGTAATAGTTATTGCATTTATAACTGAATATCGCCTGCTCGCTCAACACCGAAAATCCATGTGCAAAACCGGTAGGGATATACAACTGCAGCATATTTTCTGCACTTAATTCAATACTGAAATGTTTTCCGAAAGTGGGTTGGTCTTTGCGCAGATCGACCACAACATCGAGTATACTTCCCTCTATGCAACGCACTAATTTTGCCTGGGCAAATGAACCGCCTTGCAAGTGTAGACCGCGAATAACCCCGTAGAATGACATCGACTGGTTGTCTTGCACAAAATCAGGTTTCAGGCCTGTTTTTGAAGTAAAGAGAGCCGCATTGAACGATTCAAAAAAATAGCCGCGTTCATCTTCCAATACTCTGGGTTTACAGATAATCAGGTCTTTAAATTCGGTTTGCCGGTATTCCATGGTTTTTTATTGTGTATGCAAATATAGGTAGTTTTGCAAAAAGGCAAACGACAGTTACTTATTTCGCTTATGTGACAAAATTTTGTAGGGTTTTCATAAAAGTACCTCCCGCATGGCCTTGGCCTTTAAGAGGCATTCTTCATATTCCTTCTCCGGTACAGACAAAGAGGTGATCGCGCTTCCCACTGAGAAACTAACATACTTAGCCGGTGCATTGTAAAGTATACTGCGGATTACCACATTAAAATCAAAATCGCCTTGTGGTGTAAAATAGCCTACGGCACCACTGTACAAACCGCGTTTGGCATCCTCCAGTTCTTCTATAATTTTCATGGCGCTGCATTTAGGCGCGCCGGTCATACTTCCCATCGGAAAGGTGCTTTTAAGAATCTGCACAGGACTTGTTTCCGGAAGAACTGTTGCGCTTATTGTGGAAATCAATTGGTGTACCTGCATAAAAGAATACAAACCGCAAAGTTCGTCCACCAGTACACTTCCCGGGGTGGCGGTGCGGGACAAATCGTTGCGCACAAGATCTGTTATCATTATGTTTTCAGAGCGTTCTTTCGGGTCTTTGTGAAGTGTTTCAGCGAGGCGTTTGTCTTCTTCCGGATCCTGTGAGCGTTGCTTCGTACCTTTAATGGGTTGCGAAATGACTTTAGTTGCTGTTTTTTGCAAATAACGTTCCGGGGAAGCACCAAGCAGGTATTTTGCATCGAGTTTCATAAATGCGGCAAAAGGAGCTTTAGAAATAGTATTGAGCTTTTCAAAAACTTCCTGAGGATGTATTGTAGCATTTTCGGCATAAAACTCCTGACAGAAATTAGCTTCATATATATCGCCCTGTTGAATATGGGCAAGCATTTTCTTGACCTTTCTCAAATAATTTTCCCTTGAGGTTCTTGGGGTAATGGTGCTTTTAGGCAAAACTATTTGTGCAGTCTCTTCTATCTTAAAGTTTTGGATTGCCTGTATATCTGCGTCCATTTGGTCTGCTACAAAATTCAGATAGTGCACTTCCAGGAGATCCCCTTTCAGCAGGAATAATTTCTTTGGCTGAAAAAAATATAAATCCGGAAACTGCAATTTGTCGTGATTTTCAGAGGAAAGATTTTCCACATCATTTTTCAGGTCGTAGGATAGATAGCCAAATAGCCAGTCGCCGGTAGTTTTTTGGTATTCCTCCAGCTTTTCAAAAGCTTGTTGATAGTCGGTTTTTATAGCAGTAATGGCATCTACAGCAAGTATGGCATCATAACGGGAGTATGCGGGATTTCCGAAGGACGCGCCGGTATTGGAATCCAGCCATACTACTTCTTCAAATTGTTGGGACCAATGCATAATCTGACTTTTAAAAAGCGCAGGGTACTCTAATTTTAACTCTTTAACAACTCGCAATTACAAACTAATTTGATGTTCAAAATTCTGAAGTACATCTACAAAACCTAAGTGAAGTAGTTCATTGGTTATTTTGTTTTCCTCTGTCGAAAAGTTTTCAGAAAAGGATGGGAAGCTAAAACTTTCCAGCACTTCCCCATCATAGCGAGGTAAAACACCTTTTACATATTCCAGAGAAGAAGAAGCACCACGTTTTCCGCTAGAGGTGCTCATAAGGAGTATTTTCTTTCCGGCAAGGAATTTATATTCAATGCGGGATAGCCAGTCCAACACATTTTTGAAAAAAGCAGATGTACCCCCATTGTGCTCATTAACGGAAATAAGCAAGCCGTCTGCTGCCTTAATTTCGTTAAGCAACAATCGCAGATCTACAGAATAGCCTTTTTCCTTTTCTAAATCTTCACTGAATATTTCCAGCGGAAAGTCAGTAAGCCTGATGACCTTCACGTCGTGGGATGTGATAAGGGATGCCGCATAAGACACCAAGGCATGATTAATGGAAACACTACTGTTAGAACCTGCAAATGCTAAAATCTTTTTCATATTTTTTTCCGCGAAAGCGGTAAAGAATTTATTTATGCACAATTACATTTTTCAAAAATACCTAAAAATAAACACAAACACTATTACCAGATTCCTAAATCTAAAATAACCGTACCTTTGCACCCATAAAAATATACCGCCGTGACTTTTGAAGATTTAAACTTGACTACCCCGTTATTCAATGCCATAAGTGATTTGGGCTTTGAAACCCCTACGCCCATTCAGGAGAAAGCATTTCCGGTGGTAATGTCTGGCAGGGATATGGTGGGTATTGCGCAAACCGGTACCGGTAAAACCTTTGCTTATATGCTTCCCATTTTGCGGATGCTGCCTTACTCTACTCAGGAAAACCCCAGGGTACTTGTACTGGTGCCCACACGCGAACTGGTATTGCAAGTAGTGGAAGAAACGAAAAAGCTCGCCAAATATACCAATGTTAGGGTACTGGGCGTATATGGTGGCACTAATATCAACACCCAGAAAAAAGCAGTTGCTGAAGGCCAGGATGTGATTGTAGCAACCCCGGGAAGGTTATATGACCTCGCAGTAAGCCGTGTGCTGCAATTAAAATCTATTCAAAAGCTGGTTATCGATGAAGTAGATGTGATGCTGGACCTAGGTTTCCGTCACCAACTGGTGAATATTTTTGATATCCTGCCCAAGCAACGCCAGAACATTCTCTTTTCGGCAACAATGACAGAAGATGTGGAAGAATTGCTTTCGGTGTTCTTTAAAAGTCCTGAGAAAATATCTGTGGCTTTAAGTGGCGAACCATTAAAAAACATCGATCAAAGCGTTTTTCTGGTGCCAAACTTTTATACCAAAGCAAATCTGGTGTTGGAATTATTGGCAGACCGGGAACAATTTTCGAAAGTATTGCTATTTGTAAAAAACAAAAAGACAGCAGACCTGCTGTTTGAGATTTTAGACGAGCACTTTAAGGAAGAATTATGTGTGATCCACTCTAATAAGACCCAGAACTACCGAATACGCAGCATACGCCAGTTTGAAGCCGGTGAAAACCGCATTTTAATTGCGACCGATGTCATGGCGCGCGGACTTGACTTTGACAATATTTCCCACGTTATCAATATGGACACCCCGGAATACCCAGAAAACTACATACACCGCATAGGCCGCACAGGACGTGCCGAACGCAAAGGAAATTCCATCGTGTTGACCACGCCTGCTGAAGAACAAAGCCTGGATGCTATCGAGAATTTAATGGATATGCAGGTAGCCCGACTGCCGTTGCCCGAGGGTGTGGAAATTTCGAAGCAATTGACCTATGAAGAACGCCCGGTAATAAAAGAAATCAACAATCCAAACAAGCGCAACAAAAACGATGAAGATGCTCCGGGGCCTGCATTTCATGAAAAAAAGGAGAAAAACCAAAAAGAAAACCTGGGTGGTTCTTACCGTCGGGAAATAGCTAAAAAATACAAGAAACCCCTTACCAAGGGTGATAAAAATTACAACAAGCGCAACAAGAAGAAATAAATTTCTTGTAACCTGTACGCTCCATTCTTGGATAATTTTGCTAATTTTAAGCTTTAAATCCAAAAAAATCCATGAGCCTCTTAGTCAGGACAAATTCCACTAACAAAGACTTTGTTTCCCTAGTGAAATTACTCGACCAGGACATAAAATTCAGGGATGGTGAGGAGCACCTCTTCCACGCCCAATACAACAAAATTGATCATATCCATCACGTCGTGGTAGCTTACAAAAATCAAGTCGCAGTGGGTTGTGGTGCTATCAAACACTTTGACGACACAACAGCGGAGGTCAAGCGTATGTTTGTCTCCCCGGATTGCCGCGGCGAAGGGATTGCCACAAAAATTCTCAATGCACTCGAACATTGGGCGCGCGAACTAAACTATGAAGCAACAATACTGGAAACAGGCGTCAAGTATCCTGAAGCCATCGCCCTGTATCAAAAACACGGCTATAGCCTCATTCCCAGATATGGGCAATATGAACAGGTTTTAAGCAGCCGTTGTTTTAGAAAAAAATTGGAATGAGATATTAGATGTGAGTTCTGAGTGCAGAGTGCAGAGTGCAGAATACAACGTCCTAGGTCTTACGTCCTTTTGTCTTAAGTCATTTAATATGCAATGGAAAAAAATTAGTAATTTTATATAAATAACCAAAAGCCAAAGTTTATGCACCCTATTGTAAGAAATATCCTGGCTGTGATTGCAGGTATTGTTGCCGGCGGCACCATCAACATGCTTATAATTTACTACAGTAGTTCTGTTATCCCACCGCCTGAGGGTGTGGATGTCACTACTACTGAAGGCTTAAAAGGAGGTATGCACCTTTTTGCACCCAAACATTTTCTAATGCCCTTCCTGGCGCATGCGCTGGGAACTTTGGTAGGTGCATACATAGCAGCATTACTTGCAGCAACCCACAAAATGAAGTTCGCCATTGCCATAGGCTTTGTGTTTCTTTTAGGGGGAATAGGCGCTGTCTATATGCTGCCCGCACCACTTTGGTACAACGTTACAGATCTTGTTTTGGCATACATCCCCATGGCATGGCTGGGAGGAAGACTGGCTTTGCGGAAATAAGTAAAACAAGCAGTAAGAAATAATAGTATATTCGTGTAAAAAGATAGCAATTTACAGGTTGTGCTACTTTTCTTCCACTATTCTTCGGAAAAAGTGCCTGTTTAAAAGAAAATCCCGAAGGAATCCCAAACAAAACCTTTTGGATGTTATTGTGGAAAGTACTACTTTAGATAAAAATAGCATGGGCATGTCGTACAAACGGAATATATCAGCTATAAATTCTAATGTATAGCGTATATACACATGTTGTGCAACATTAAGAAAAAACTCACGTCAAGAAATAAAAATGCCATAAATTAACTATTGAATTTAATTTATGGCATTAATTTTTAGAATGAATATCCAACTGCGAATTGAAAGACATTGTTTCGGACTTTATCGTTATTAAAGCTGGAATTGTTAATGTTAAGTAAGCCCATTGAATATCTTGCTTGAAAAAAAACATTAAAGGGTAGCTTGTAAGATGCTCCTAAATTAAACCCTGCATCAAAAGTTGAGAATTCATCTTCAAAAATATCTGCAAATAGTGGTTCAAAATTACCACTAAATTCTCCATCGGATTGTAATGAAAGACTTGTACCTAATAAAAATCCAATTTGCGGTCCTGCTTCAATTGCAAAACTATCAAACAAATAATATTTCGCCATTAAAGGAAGATATAAATAATCTAATTGAGTTATGGCCTCAAAATTCCCATCAGTAGTTTCGTAATTACTAATTTCTCCTTGTGACGAAAATACCAATTCGGGTGTAAAAGAAATTTTTTCTGTGAGAGGTTTTTCAATAAAACCACCAATAAGTATACTTTCACGTGTTTCGTCGTTACTATCCAAATAGTTTGTTAATGATGACACATTTGCGCCAATTTTAACCCCAAATTCCAATCCATTTTTTTGTGCATTAGAAAAATAGAAGGTTAATAAGAACATAATTGCAAATATTTTTTTCATAAAAAATGTGTTTAATTGTTAGAAAACTCTAACTTTAAAACCATATTGTAACTAATCAGTCTTGATTTGCACTTCAAATTTAGCAATAAGTTTTAGTGCCTCCAATAGATTCATTTCATTTTTAATAGTAGTGTCAATAATCGAGCGTATTTTGGCGAAGTTTTGAGCAGCTTG
>Ga0209702_10000626_pt1 | contig 74757 bp, 76 predicted proteins | sample FRY01_FD_187210 | JGI IMG/M metagenome (GOLD analysis project Ga0209702, IMG submission 187210) | Freshwater microbial communities from Lake Fryxell liftoff mats and glacier meltwater in Antarctica - FRY-01 (SPAdes) (version 2) | ecosystem: Environmental > Aquatic > Freshwater > Ice > Glacier... | reverse complement strand
AACATGTCAGCTGGCACCAGCCAACTCACCTCGAACTCAAGTCCGTCGAGGTCGTGGGCGTACAGGACCTTTGTTCTTCCGTGGTCGCTCGCCCCCGTGAGTGCACCGACTTCACGTAACCGTTCACCGTCTCGGACGTAGAGCGCCGCGTGATTGAGTCTTTGGAATCCCATCATCTCTCCTTTGCTCGACAGGCCTCGGGATTACTTCAGGGTAGACCGAATGGATCACAATGAGCGACTTTGGTATGTTCACACCAACAGATAATGACGTTTTTCCAAGGGAAGAGTGTAAGGAAGAGTTATGCTCATCAACTCGTCTCTGCCAGCACGGTTGAGTGAACTCCGTCCCAACGCCATCGCACTACTCCTCGTGGCCAACGAATGTGCACGGGTCACGGTCGACCCGGATCTTTTGAGTCTTCTTGAGATTAGCGTCGAAACGTTGATCGGGGATGGGCCCCTTGCTCTAGATACGTTGCCACGTGACGACTTCGAAATCACTGCCGCCCACAGGATCGCCACAGCATTCGCCGAACAGTTCATTATTGATGTTAGTGGTATCACCGAAGCCGACCGCGAGTCACTCGCCGCGTATTTCCCCGGCGAATCAATGCGCGAGTTTGTCACCGCGTTGTACATCCTCGAGTGCACGTACCGGCTCTCAATCGTGGCGCGCATGCTGCTTGGCGACGGCTCGGATCGGTCGGAGCCTCTTCTTCTCCAGACTGCCACAACAACTCCTGACGAGCACCGAAACATTCGCCAGACGCTCAAGGATTACCAAGATGCCGTGGTTCGCGGAAGCGATCTTGACCCGGTAACCACCGAGCTTGTTCGGCTGCGATGCGCGCGGACTCACAATTGTCGCATTTGTCAGACACTAAGACTGTCCGATGCGCACGCTGCCGGAGCTGACGACACGATGACCGCGAAGGTGGACTCCTATGAAGCCAGTGACCTCGACGAGTCGCACAAAGTTGCGCTGCGAATCACCGATGCGCTGATCACTCGACCGGATACCCTCACCCAAGAGATAATCCTGTCCGCCCGCGCGATCTACACACCCGCACAACTCGCTGAACTGTGCCTGGACGTTACGAAGTGGAGCACGCAGAAGATACCTGTCGCGTTGGGGACCGACGGAGCTGATGCTGTTCCCAAGAATGAGCGGGGAGTCAGTTTCTTTGGGTTCGACGACCTCGGCCACGTTACCGGCTACTCGGCGATTCCGGTTTGATCCGGATTTGGTTGAAAATTCCAGACAGTTCTCTCACCCATCAAGTAAACTCGCACTCATTATCAAGAGGCACATATACGTGAAACCACCCTGGAAGTAGGCATCCATGAATGAGTCACGCATTGCGGTTGTAACGGGAGGTGGAACCGGTATCGGTGCAGCGGTTGCGCACTTATTAGCACAGTCCTGCTCCGCAATGGTTCTCGTTGGTCGCCGACAGGATCGACTGGATGCGATGGCTAGCGAACTGATGGCCCAGCACCCCGGTGTCACCGCCCAAGGGCGTAGCGTGGATCTGACGGATCTCGATTCGGTCAGCGCATTCATCGACTGGGCGCACCAAGAACTGCCGCAGGTAGACGTCGTGGTGAATAACGCGGGTTCACCGCAACCCCGTATCGATTCCGGGCTCGCGTCCGTTGCCTCGGCGTGGGAGTCCACTTGGCGCGCCAACACCTTGAGCGCGGTGCTGGTCACCGAAGGACTAAAGGATCTGCTCGCCCGACCTGGTGGTCGCATCATCTTGATCGGATCATTTGCCGCTGAACTCGGTACGGGTAGCCCGGCCTACGCGTCAGCAAAAGGTGCGCTGCAGGCGTATGCGGTTTCACTGATGCGTGAACTCGGCTCCGAAGGGATCACCGCAAATGTGGTGGCACCTGGTTTCACCGACGGAACCGAGATGCTGGTGGGGCGAATTACCCCCGAACGCAGGGAAAGATTGCTCACGAGCATTTCCGCTCGCCGACCAGGAACCCCCGAGGAGATAGCCAGCCTTGTCGGTTATCTCGCATCGCCTCAGGCGGGATTTGTCAATGGCCAACTCATTACGGCCAACGGTGGAACCTATCTTTCCGGCTGATTAACTCGACCCCAACAACGCGCTGACCCAACTACGCAAGGAGTCACATGAGTACTTTTGACGAAACCGATCTCGCTCGCATCGAAGTGGCGAAGGCTCTATTCGCTGCTTGGTCGAGTGGCGACGTCGATGCTCCACGCGCGTACCTCACCGACACTCCGGTGCTGTGGGACAGTGTGGGTGGACGCAAGGAAGGCTGGCTCGCAATCCGCGAATATTTTGGGCACGGCCTTGAGCGCTATCCGGACCTGACTCTTGTACCAACGGGTGAGTTCTGGTCGCGACCGGATGGTCTTGCATTGCAATGGAACATGGGCGCCACCGTTATCGATGACACTTTGGGGGCAGAGCACCTCGGTAAAAAGTGGTCGGTTCCGGGTCTGTCCTACCTAGTGTTCGACGGACTCAAAGTGGCTTCGGAGTATGACTACCACGATAAAGGCGCACGCCAGCGCTCACTGGAATCCGACTAAACGCATTATGTGCGCGCAGGAGTCCAACGCTTCAGGAGTCTGGAATGCAGTTCGTCAACTTGCCGGGGAGTAATTCGTGTTTGTGTTATTACTCGGCGGTACAGGAAAGGTGCGACGAGGTCCTCCACACATTGCTGAACATCTAGCCGAGCACCGATAATTCCTTCCTTCTGGGCCCGACGGACGATCGAACCGGCGCGTGAGCGAGTGTGTGAGAATGCTCGACGATGTACTTCGGCAAAAGAATCGTCCCGCCACGAGCCTTCAATTAGCGCCACAAGCATCGCGGTGTAGGTCGGATCATTGAGTCGACGCGCGTAGTCGGCGAGATAGTCATGCAGTCCTGCACGGGGATCGGATCTAAGATTCAGTGGCTTCTGATGCATTAACTCGTCGAATGCCTCGCATGCGAGGGTAGCTAGGTCCGGCCAATTACGGTAAATCGTGCTGCGCGCCACACCTGATTCGGCAGCAAGCCGGTCCACCGTCAACCCGACCAACCCTTCTGTGACCAAGACGCGGGCGACGGCTTGGTACACCGTTGCTCGCGTTCGCTCAAGTCGTGCATCGGTCATGCGCAGGTAATCTCCGTGAGCTGCGAAAGAAATCTCAGATGGACAGCCACCCCGATTGACAAATGATCCGTTGTGCGTCGTGGGCCTCGCTCGAAAACTGATTTGGCGCTGAGGTTCACACACGCACCCCGATAGTGGTTGAAGGCCAACCACTGCTGCCATTGTTGTGGTGAGTATTCAATTCCGGCAACCTTTGCCAACCGAGCCTTCCATGCGTCGGCATCCATGATTCGTCGGCCTCGAATCAGTGCGAGATAGGCCCAGTCCTCCGCTGGATCACCGACATGAGCGAACTCCCAGTCGATAGTCGTGAGCCCGCGCGTTGGATCGAATAACGCATTGCCGGGGCCGGCATCCCCGTGCACGATTACCGAGGGACCCGTGGGAAGCAGGTGCCCATGCAACCACTCTGCGCCATGTTCGATCAACGGTGACTCCGGCGCATGCTTGCGGTACATCGACCGCCAGTACTCAATGTTGTCATGGACGACACTTTCAGTGCTCCGATCAGAAGCACCGAGTATGCGAACCGGGACGGCGTGAAGGTTAGCAACGGAAGTAATGATGTCGTCTAGGCCTTGATCATCGAGTCTTACAATCCCCGGGACCGCTTCCATAATAAAAAACGGTTGGCCAAGTACAGTTCCTGTTTCTTCCACCGCGAACACTTCCGGGACCGTCTGTCCTGCCGCGTGAAGGGCTCGCATTGCGTGCACTTCCGTAACGGTGTCGGTGCCAAACATCCCACCCTGCTCAATTCGCACGATCACCGAAGTCGGGACCTCGTCAATTACGAAATTGACACGCCACATGAGACGCGAGAAGCCGCCACCGATTACTTCGGCGTCCGCAACGCGAATCTCTGAGCCTTTGTGATGGGCGAACCAAGCAGCCACCGCAGCAATTTCAGCGGGCGGCACTGGAGCTGCAGCGTGCACGATACTGGTGTCGTGGCTGGTAAATGCACCCAGCAAGGGTGCGGCCACTAGTACGTCTTGCGCCAACCATTTTTTAAGTTCCGCCACCGGGACCGGACCGGTCGCAAGCCGCATTCTTCGCGCCGGCCACGGGTCATCACCTCGATTGTTCACGTATTCGGTTACAGCTGACCATTGCTGCGCAGAGCCGAGCGTGGCATCCGATCCTGCGTCCGTGATCGCTGCTCGAATCAATTTTTCATCGACCCAGTCTTGAATGACTTGACTCACTTAATCACTTGGTTCACCAGCATCAGCGAGACCGAATGCCTTCTGCAACCTGCGCCTCGAGTGCGAAATCGTAGCCGGCTCCCCACACCGGATCGCAGAGATTGTCCGGTGCATCCACCAACGGAGTTGTACAGAACCAGTCGTAGGTCTGTACGTACCCGTTGTGGAAACCGCGGTCTACGGTGAGGCCGAGTGATGCAGCCTTTGTTACCGAAAGGATGCCGTGATGCTTGGTTCCAAACAGGTGACCGTAGATCGGCTTGTCTTTTGTGAAGTCGGTCGGAAGGAGGACAATGTTCGGCTCAACCCCAACAATCTGGGCGAGGGTTTCGGTAAATGAACGCGCGGAACAACCTTGCCCGGTGATGTTGACAATCTCTCCGGCAGCCGCTGGGAGCTGTGCCATCTCGAGCAGGTTGCGGCACAGGTCATCAACATGGCCATAACTCGTGGTGACCAGTCCCTCATGGGGTAGTAAAACGGGAAGCCCGCGGCGAAGCCGCAGAAACATCGCGGTTTCCATGTCATGAATGTTGTTGTCGGGTCCGTAGATGGCGGCCGGCCGAGCAATCGATCCTGGAAAGCCGGTGGTCGCGAAGCGCTCAAGAATGGCGCGCTCAGCGTGCGCCTTGAATCCGCCGTAAGTGGTGATCGGGTCACCTGTTTGCGCTTGGGTTTCTAGCCAGGGCATTACGCCACTAGGTTCATAAGCCATGATCGAGGAGACAAATACATATGCTCCTACTCGGCCGTCCAGAATCGCGAGCAGCTCCTCGAACTCACCACCACCCGCGGCCATGACAAAGCCGGACACATCAATCACGGCATCCCACTCGGTGCCATCCAGGGCCACTCGCATGGAGTCTGTGCTTGTTCGGTCGCCAACGAGCCGGGCTACACCCGGGGGTAGGTCAGCAGAGGTCTTTCCACGATTTAAAACCGTGGCCTGATGACCCTCTCGGACTAATAAGTTCACCATTCGACGTCCGACAAAGGTGCCGCCACCCAAAACCAGAACTTTCATGCATCTGACCTTACAGGACATTTTGTCTCACAGTGATTCGGTCTGCGATATCATCCGATTATGACTAACTCTGGCCCGCTGACGAAGATGGATGAATACCCGCGACATCAAATTGGTGGCACCTTTGACAGTGTCCAAAGTGACTCGGTTCATTGGAATGACGGCTTCTACTTCACACTGGGTGATGAAGCCACCGGAGCGACACTGTTCGCTGCAATACGGCTTTATCCCAATACCGACGTTATGGATGGATTCGCTTGCGTCACCCTGGATGGACGCCAGCACAACCTGCGTTTGTCACGTCGGCTGCGTCCGAGAATTGATGACATTAAAGTCGGGCCGCTTGCCCTGCACATTCTCGATCCACTCAAAACCTTGCGACTGGAATGCTCGGATAATGAATATGGAATTTCATTCGACCTCATGTGGGAGGCCTTGCATGAGCCATACCTCGAGGATCGGATCGTTCGCTACGCCGGTGGCCGCAAGGTGTATGACCGCACCAACTTTGACCAATGCTGCTCGGTCACGGGAACGATCACCGTTGAAGGTCGTACTCTCAACGTCACTCCGGCAACCTGGGTTGGCGTCCGAGATCATTCGTGGGGCATGGGAAGAACGGGTGGCGGTGCATCCAGTGCAATCGCACCCGATAATTCACGCGACCCTCGTCGTGGATTCGCGATGCGCCAATGGACCATGGTGCGAATGCCCGATCGCGTTATGTTTTGGCAGTTTCATCTACAAGCCGACGGAAGTTTTGATCCACTGGAGACCGTCGTGGTCCCGTTGGACGCGGCGCAACCGCGATGGTCTTACGTGGATGCCGAGGCGAGCGCCGATCGAATTGAAGGGCTTCCTCGAGCCGAACGGACCCGCGTCAGCCTGACCCGACCAGATGGTGGCGTTGATCGCTTTGAACTCACCCCCGTTAGCTCACCCGTGTACCTACAAGGCGGTGGCTACCACGACGGTTTCACCGACCGGCTCGGCCGCGGTGTCTATCGAGGTGAAGATCACCACGAGGGAGAAATCTGGGAAGTGACACCCGCAATCGACGTCAGCGATCCCGGCGGCTGGTTCCGGCAACGACCGGATGCGTGGGCTGAACACTTCGCCACCTGCGTCAATCTGGATGACCCCACCGATCGTGGTTTCGGTCACCTCGAATGCGTACTAGCACCGTGAATGACCAAGCCGTCGAGCGCCTGATCGACGAAAGTAATCTCCGTGATTTAGCTGCCACCTATATGCGCGGGCTTGATCGCCTCGATTCTGAGTTGCTGCGGTCGGTCTTCGCCGATCACGCCAGCACCCACTACGGTTCTTTCAACGGGAGCCCGGATGAAATGATCCCAATGGCCATACAAACCTTGGGCGCGTACCGCACAACCCAACATTTCCTTGGCCAGATCAACCTGTCCCTTGACGCGGACTCGGCCACTGGAGAGGTGTACTTCCAGGCATTCCACCAGCACGCCACCGAAGACTTCGACCGATTCATCTGTGGACGTTACATAGATCGATACGCACGCCGCGACGGCCGCTGGTACATCACTCACCGCACCGAAGTCGTCGACTGGACTCGCACCGAACCAATCACAGACGACTACTTCACCGCTCGTCCAGAGACTGTGCGCGGTATGCGGGACACAAGCGACCTCAGCTACCGGCCGCAAGAAGCCTGAGCTAAAAAATACGCCGGACGATCACGCTTGGATCGGGTAAAACTTTTGCGCTCGGTCAGACAGGGTTTCCTTGCCGGCATCCATCACAAGAACAGCACCGTTCATGAACTCCGACTCGTCACTGGCCATGAACAGCGCCGCATTGGCCATATCTTCAGGTTTTGGTGCGCGACCGCCGACATACTTTGACGACAGTCGTTCGTAAGCCTCTTCAAGGTTATCCGGGTCACCGGTCACGACACCCGCGGTGAGAGATGACAACGTCGCGCCCGGGCACAGCGCATTAACGCGGACGCGATGCGGAGCCGCTTCGACCGCCACCGACTTCGTGAGGCCGATAACACCGTGCTTTGCGGTCGTGTAGGCATGCGCACCGAGACCACCCTGCACACCAGCAGTACTCGAGATGTTAATGATTGACCCAGATCGCTGTTTGCTCATTACTGCAAAAGCATGTTTGGTCCCCAAAAAGACACCGGTCTGCAGGATCGCAATGGTGCACTCCCAATCAGATAAATCTGTTGATTCAATCGATCCGGTGACGCCAACCACTCCAGCATTGTTGACCATCACGTCAAGTGCACCGAAGTTCGTGATGCAAGCCTGTATTGCAGCCACTACATCATTTTCACTCGTGACATCGGTGCTCATAAAAATAACTGCTTCTCCTAGTTCGGCAACAAGTTTTTCTCCAGCCGTTACATCAATGTCGGCAATCACGCATTGGGCACCTTCGGCAACGAATCGGCGGACAATTCCTTCACCTATTCCACGTGCACCGCCCGTCACGACTGCCGCCTTACCCAAGAGTCGTGCCATCAGTGTCCGTCGCTCATGGTGAAGCGCTGGAGCATGGTTAATGTTGACTCGTCGCGACCGACCGCACCGGCGGCGATGATCTGTCGGGTTTTCATTTTCCAACCCTCGGCGCTTCTGTACCAGGTATCGACGTATCGGCCATGCAACGTCCACTCTTTACCTTGAGCGTCACGGTGCCAAGCGGTGATCAGACTTTCAGCCTGAGCGTTATCGGTACCCGTGAAAGTTATCGAGATGTTGGTCACGGCGTGGGAAGTCTGAGCGTAACGTCGATACGCATTCTCCCATGCCGCGCGCAGTGCCTCATGGCCCTCGAGCCAAACTTCGCCGCTGAAGTTCACCCGACAATCGGGGTGGAATACCGTCAATTGCGTCTCAATATCGGCCATGTCAGCCGCTTTGGCATAGCGGTACATCAACTGTTCTATGTCAAAGCGTTCGGGGATTCGTAGTCCGTCGAGTCGGGCGCTACTCATGATTCCTTCTTTCGTTGAGAACAGAATCCAGACCCGTAGCGATCTGGTGGGCGGTGAGGAATGGGTCTTGGGCCTTCAGTTCCGTAGCAATGACTTCGATGGAAAATGTTGAATCCGGACGGTGTGCGTTTCGCGCCCGGATGAGCCCGACCAAGTCAAACTCTCCCAGGCCAGGGATCCGACGATTACGCAGACAATCTTCACGCAAGTCTTCAGGGTATTCGCTTGTGAGTGTTCCGTCGTTGAACTGCACGGTCGAGATATAGGGCCACAGGTCGTCAAGGTGAGACAACGGCAAACCCATGCGATACAAGTGCCACACATCCAGGCACATTGACAGATTAGGTCGATCCGCGAGCATGATGATGGCTGCGGCATCTGATGGGGTTTGCATATTGGTGAACGGCAAAGGTTCCAGCACGACGTCTACGTCCCAAGCGGCAAATCGATCGGCCACGCGACCGGCACGCAGCGCGGCATCCTGGATGGGTCCTTCAAAGGGTCCCACCGCCTGGAGTCGATCTGGCCGCAAGCGCTCGGCCAGCAGTGCGGCAAGGTCCTCAAGTGGATCTTGCTCTGCACCCATCACCCGGATTGCCTCAAGTTCGCCGACCCGCAAACCGAATTGTGCGAGTAGCTGATCTAGGTCGGTAAGCTCACGGGTTTCCAGCCACTGCTTCATCCAGCGGACACTTAGTCCGACTTTGACAAAGCCTGCATCTCGCGCTGCGGCGAAGCGCGTTTCAAGCGGGATCTCGGCCAGACAGTTGAACGAGAAAGTAAAGTCGGCAACGACAGAAGTCGTGCTTATCCCCTTAATTACCGGAGAACTCACGTGCGGTGCCCTCGTCGATCAGTCGCTGGATTTGGTGATGAAAGGCTGGGATCTTGCATTCGCGATCGTTGAAGAAGTTGCGCTTGTAAAAAGACGAACGCGACGTCGCGGCAATGTCTTCCCATGTCCACACATCCTCGCCGACAACGATTTTGAGGTGATCCCAATGTCGTTGGGTGCGGTCGAGATAATCCTGGTCGTCGGATTTGTACCAGAGTTCCCACGTCTCAAACCGCGTCTTGTTGTGCGAGATTGGGACTGCGCGGAAAAGTTGAAGGTGCTCGGGGTTGTTATTGAACACGGATGTTGGAAAAATCGTGTAATGACAAATCGCGAGTGACTGGTGATCTTGTGTCTCTTGCAACTTCGACAGTGTGCCCTTGAGTGGTATGACCATCATGGAGTGACGTTCAAATTCAAAAATGCGCATCTCGCGACCGTCTTTGACATCTTGCGGTGGGAGATGGTGCAGTGCTTGCGCGTGATAAAACTCATTGAATGCGTCAACAACTACTTTCCAGTTAACGTCGACATCCCACGTGACTTTCTCGCGCAAGTACATGTCTTCCATGTGATAGGCGCCAAGGTCCGCGATGATGTCTTCACCTAGGTACTCGAGCAGCGGTGGCGCAACTCCTGGCCCAGCGAGCACGCCCCACACCCAGCCGCCCCATTCGGCAACATCAATTTTTGGAGCTGCCAGGTTTCGCAGCACTTCAGGGTCAAAGTCCTCACGGTCCGGCACACCGATCACGGTGCCATCAAAGTCGTAAACCCAGTCATGCCATGGGCACTTAAACCGACGTGCGCACTCGCCCGAGTCGCGCACGATCCGCGCGCCTCGGTGCTGACACACATTGTGAAATCCGGTGACGGAGCCGTCTTTTTTCCTAGTTACGACGACGGTCTCGCCTTGCCCCTCCCAGACAACGTGGTCACCGGTGTTCACAAGCTGCTCGGAGCGGCAGAGGATTTGCCAGTTGTTGTTCAGAACATATTTGCGTTCGAGTTCGAACCGCTCCGGATCCGTGTACCAACTGGCAGGAATCATCTCGGACTTGCCAGGGGTGTTAGGAATCTCCGGTGCAAAGCGGATTGGTGCATCACCACGGGTGGGTGGGGTGAATATGGTCATGGCGCAATCCCTTCACAACAAGTGAGAGCATCACCCTACACTTGTCTAGACAACTCCCACAAGCCTTTTTGGGAAATCCATGACTATGTATTCACGGCTAAATATCTAAAACAAGCCGATCTCCCGCACAGCGTGAGACACACGGCATCATGTAAACGCCCTCCTCGCGATCCTCTTCAGAAAGAAGCGAGTCTCGATGCGCGATATCTCCGCAGATCACTTTCGTTTCGCAAGTACCGCAAACACCTTCAGTGCACGAAGTCATGACTTGCACCCCGTTGTCAAGCAGCACCTCAACGATGCTTCTATCACGGGGAACGAGAAACTCGGCGCCCGAACTGTTCACAACAACCGTGAACTCGTGATCACCCGGGTCACCGGTGGTATCAACAGGTTTTGCAGCAAAGCGCTCCACATGTGGAACCGGGAGACCGAGTCGAGCACAGGTTTGTTCAACGGCCGAGATGAGCGGCTCCGGTCCGCAGCAGTAAACGGCAGTACCGGGTGCAGTGTTGCCCAGAATTTCGTCGAGTGGCAGTAATCCCTTTTCATCCTGTGGCCACAGGACAACACCCAGTGCTTCGAGGCGATCACGAAATGCCATCGAATTTCGGGTGCGGCCACCGTAGTAAAACGTCCAAGGGGCATCCTTGTCGAAAATGACTTCACCGAGCATCGGCACCATAGGGGTTACACCGACGCCGCCTGCGATGAACAGGTAGGAAGGTGCGTCAACTAAAGGAAAGTGGTTGCGCGGCCCACGAGTTCGAACATGATCACCAACATTTATGTTGTCGTGCACGTAGGAAGATCCACCACGCCCGTCTTGCTCGCGTAGAACCGCAATGCGCCACGTATCGGCGCCGAAATGACTACACAAAGAGTATTGACGTTCGATTCCGTTGCCGAGCTGAACATCGATGTGGGCACCGGGTTCCCAACTGGGCAGGTTTTCTCCAGTGGGAGCACAAACTCGGATGGAGACAACGCCATCGGCTTCTTCGACCCGCTCAATAACGACCAGATCTCGGTACTCCTCATAGACATAAGCCACCTGTCAAGGGTAGCGGAGCAAATGATCCACGCAACAATTACCGTCCACACCAAACGATTTCAACCAGATTTTTTTCGATGATCTTCGAAGACAGCTGCTGCAGGAATCCACGGCGGGAAGCAAAACATCGCCTGCACTAGCTACCGGTGCAGGCGATGTGATTGAGGATTATTAGAACGAGGCGGATCCACCATCAACGTTGTAGGTGGCGCCGGTCATACCGCTGCCCAAGGGTCCTGCGAGCAGTACTGCCATACCAGCGACCTGCTCTACGGTCTGTAGTTCCTTGGTAAGACAGTCGTTTGCAAAATCCTGAAGGAAAGCTTCGTAGGTAATGCCCGATGCTGCGGCAACCTGAGCGCCTGCATCTTTCATCAGTTCTGTCTCAATCGGACCTGGGCAAATTGCGTTGCAGGTGACGCCACTGGTGCCGTACTCGACAGCGGTTGCCTTGGACAGCCCGACCATAGCGTGTTTACCAGCGATGTAATGGCTCACCGCGACCTTCGAGGCAACCTTGCCCTCAATGGAAGCGATATTAAGGATCCGGCCATATCCGGCGGGCAACATGTACTTCAGTGCACGACGAGTTCCCCAAAACGCGGTACTGGCATTCCACTCAAGTCCCTTGAGCCACGCTTCGTCGCTGAGGTCACCAATGAGCGCCCAGCCATCTGAGCCACCGGCGCAGTTGACCATGATGTCAAGTTTCCCGAACTTCTCAACCGCGAAATCAACGAGTTCATCTACTTCCGTGCGCACGAGTGCATCGCACTTTTTAAACAGTGCCCGATCGCCAGCGTTTAAGCGCTCCAGTGCGTGGGCACCCTTTTCCTGCGAACGGTTACCCAGAACAACGGATGCACCTTCAGCGATAAATGCTTGTGCTATTCCGAATCCGATTCCAGTGCTGCCGGCGGTGATTACCGCTATGCGACCTTCGAGACTGCCACCCATGAATTACTCCTGCTTCTCGCGGGCAGCCGGTCGGCTGCCACTATTTACTTCCCCGGTTATAAATGCACATTTCACACCAGCGACCAGGGTCTGTCAACGCAAATCAAGAAGTTTGAATGGAGTCGTTGTCTCGTTACCCCAAAACAACTCGGGGCAACACAGCCTTACTCGCGTCACCGTTATGGACCGCCTCGGCACCTTCGCGCATCAAACGGTTGATCGTGCGATGAACATATTGAACACCCGGTTCATTACGACCAAAAATCTGAGTTTTACCACCGGTTACCGCAACGCCTTTTTGCACGCCATATCCGGTGATGTAATCCTCGTCATAGGTCACGTCGTAGAACCAGTCGCGCATGACTTCGAGCTCATGCTGCTCGCGCTCGTCGTCAGTGATGGGGGTGCGCACCAGAATGCGCTGCTCGGTCATTGACTCATTGACTTTTGCAGTGGGTAAAGGGAAGGCAACTGCCATACGTTGACGCCAACCACCGGCTATCGAGAAACCCGGGAACAACCAATTGATGCTGCCCACATTTGCTGTGGGATCCCATGTGTCCTCTGGGTCATCGAGATGATTCTCAATTTCGCGCAGTGCAAAGGCAACACGCTCATGCGCCCCGTAGCCATCAAAGGTCGCAGTGTTACTGAGATTAGTTTTGAAGACGGTGTCTTTATGCAGTGAAGCAAAGTGATAACCCTCGAGATAACCCTCAATCGCCACTTTCCAGTTTGGACCTGGCATCATGCGCGTGGAAAATAGGTGGCACTCATCGAGTTTCAGACTTTTCAAAATGGGAGCGAAGTCTCCGAGCCACGAGTCAATATCTATCACGAGGTCTGGGGTGAGACACACAAAAATCACACCGTGCTTTTCAACACAGGGAAGCTTGATCATGTTGCGCTCTGATTTATCAAATTCGCCGAACGTGCTTTCACCGTACAGCCCTTTGAGTTGGCCGTCCATGCCGTAACTCCATGCGTGGTACGGGCAGGTGAGCGCTCGCGAACTGCCGAGACCCGCTCCACAAATTTGCGCGCCACGATGACGGCAGACGTTGAGCATCGCGTGCACGTCGCCCTTGGAATCGCGAGTAATCACCACGGGAATACCCACAACCTCAATGGCCTTATAGTTATTTTTTTCCGGCAATTCACATGAGAGCGCCAATGGAAGTGGGATCCGCTTAAAAATCAACTCGATCTCACTGGCGAATAGTTCCTCGTCCAGGTAGTTGTCAACCGGCTCCTGAAACGTTGCTTCGGCCTGATCGGTGGTCTTGTTCTTAGTGTGCGCAATCAATCGGCGCATCATGCCCAAGGCATCCTCTCGCGCCGCCCCATCGAGAATCGTGCTGGGAAGATAAGCGGGGATAACTGCTTCGGTTTCAATGATCTGGGTCACGGAGGGCTCCTTTTGTGCGGCTCCAGAGAGTGTAACAACTTGTCTAGACAAATGCTAGACCTATTCCAAATGAGATGTTTCGTTGATACTCATCAGGACAAATCGGCCATCTGGCCATGCCTGTACCCGCGAAATCGAGGTGTATCCCGGATTGAAAAAGAACCGCCGAGGACTATCGAGTACGCCTGCCAAGAAACTATTCGACGCTCCCCCGTGACTTACGGCGACGATGCGCTCACCTTGATGGGCCAGTCCGATATCGCGGACTACCGCCAACATGTTTGCCCGCAATTCGTCGTGGTTGTGCTCGGGAAGAAAACCTTCCTCAAATCTTCCTTCACGCAATGAACGTGCCCGATCAACATCGCTTAGATTTTCAACACCCTCGTAATGGGTAGCCCTAGAATTCCACTCTTGAAGTCGCTCATCGATAGTGACGTTGTAGCCGAGCCTGCGCGCAAGTGGCTCGGCTGTTTCCACGGCGCGCTTAAGTTGGCTTGAGTAGATCGCAGAAATTCCTTTATCCGCCAAGTACGCGCCTACCAACTCTGCCTGCACATGGCCCACTTCACCCAGTGCCGGATCTTTTGTGCCGTCTGGTTGCGGTAACGCATGCCGAACTAGAAGTACCTCACATGATTCACCCACGCGCTACCCGCATCAGACGGTTGTGCCGAAGTTGCCCAATTCGTCTGGGGAAGGGATTGCGTCGGCAGGGAATTGCAGGCTCAGTAATTCGAAGTACTCCATCAGTCCATGATGGCCAAGTTCGCGACCAATACCGGAGGTCTTGAATCCACCGAATGGCGCACTCGCGTTGAACCTCCCACCGTTGACGGAGACCTGACCTGTGCGCAGGCGCCTAGCAACGCTCACCGCCGCAGGAATATCGGCCGCAAACACCGCGCCGGAAAGTCCAAACTCACTGTCGTTGGCGAATTCGATTCCTTGTTCTAGTCCGTCGTAACCAATAATCGCAAGAACCGGTCCAAATATTTCTTCTTGCGCGATGCGCGCCTTCGGACTGAGGCGACTAAATACTGTCGGCTTGATAAAGTAACCGGCTTCAAGTCCCTGCGGATAACCCGGACCGCCTGCGATCAACGTACCTTCGATCATGCCGATATCGATGTAATCGGAGACGATCTTGTGCTGTGCCGCTGATGAAACAGGGCCCAGGTCAACCTCGGGATCCAGTGGATTACCAACGGTGAATGCATTCACGAGTGCGGCAACACGTTTTTCGACTTCATCGATTATCTCGTTGGGAACAATCAGGCGAGTAGTGGCCGCGCACGTTTGTCCGTTATTCACGAAGCAACCGCGCACCGCATTCGGGATGGCGACATCAAGATCAGCGCCGTCAACAATGAGAAAAGCCGACTTGCCTCCGAGCTCTAAGGCAACTTTCTTGACTGTGGGAGCAGCCCCTTGCGAAACGCGAACACCGGCACCGGTTGAACCGGTGATGCTCACCATGTCAATCTCGCGATGGGAGGAGAACAATTCTCCAATGAGTGCGCCCGGACCCGAGACAAGGTTAAAGACGCCCGCGGGTAGGCCCAGACCGTCAATGATTTCCGCAAGGATGAAGTTGGAGAGCGGTGCTACCGAACTTGGTTTTACGACAACCGTGCAACCGGCGGCCAATGCGGGTCCAACTTTCGCGGCGAGTTGGTAGAGCGGGTAGTTCCAGGGTGTAATCGCTGCGACAACGCCAACCGGCACACGGAGAACCATCGAGTTACCGATGCGCTCCTCCGTGGGTAACTCGCGGGCTGCTTCGGCGATGGTTTCAAACACCGTAGCCGCAAGGCCGACTTGCACTCGCACTGAAATGGCCAGCGGGGTTCCCACTTCCTGCGACATGATGCGGGCCAATTCATCCTCCCGTTCACGCAGTCCAGCGGCTATTGCCTGAACGACGTCGGCGCGTTTTGCGATCGGAATCTGAGACCACCCATCAAATGCTTTCCTGGCCGCCATAATTGCGCGCTCTGCATCAACCGCATTTCCTGAAGGCACCGTTCCGACAACTTCACCGGTAGCAGCCTCGAGAACCGTGATGACTCCACCTCCAACGGGAGTTACCCACTCACCGTCGATGTACAACGTGTTGCGCTCAATCACGATTCCTCCAGTGGGGGTCTAGGTTGCCGGGGTCAGGCGAGTAGTCGGGTTTGCAGAGATTTGATGCTTCCATGGGGAACGTCGAGGGTGAGAACCCAGTCATGTAGACCGCCGTATTCCATCGTAACGCGGGACAAGAAGATTTCCATAGCACCCCGGGGGGCGCGCAGTAAGTCCTCCGTCTGGTTCATCATGGGATGGTTTTCAAAATCCTCGCGGGTTTTTAACCAGCGAACAAGGGCGACAACTTCGTCACCGCTCAGTGCAAAATCGTCCGCGATGTCGCTGTCGCTCACATTTAGTAATGAGAGCAACACAGCAGCGACGAAACCTGTGCGATCTTTACCCGCCATACAGAAAAAGATCGCTGGGAACGCCTCCGCGTGCGCCAGGTGCTCGACAATATCGCGCATTGTGGTGGCGCCAAGTTCGAGCATCACGTTGTAAACGTCGGCGAGGTGTTCTACCGGATCGGAACTAATTTCTCCCTGGGCTCGCTGCCACTGTTGCGGGAGAATAGGGGCGTGAACTGGTCCGTTGATAAAAGCCGGGAGTGGAAAGGCATCAAGTTCACTTTGGTAGCGCAAATCAAAAACCGTCATGGCACCGAATTCACTCCAAGCCTGCGCATCGGTGAGTCGATGCAAACTCGATGCTCGAAAAAGCATGCCGGATCGAACTAATCGCCCATCTTGTGTCTGCATTCCACCTAGGTCGCGGACGTTGTAGACACCGCCAAGTTCCACACTTCGATTGACTTCTCGCTCCATTATCGGGAGTACCCCGGGAAGTTTCTCTCGTAGTCCGGTAACTCAGCCACTCCCGGTGTACGCCCTGGCCAGCGTTTGCGTTCTTGATCACCAAGACCACCTACGGCCAAATCCGACAATGGCATGGAATACAGACTGAGGACTTTACGTTTGGCGAATCTCCATTCGCCCTCTTCACGCAGGTAGTCATCTTGATAACGGATAGATGTGGAAAGAGTCAGCCCGGGCTGCCCCAACTCGGCGTAGCCAATCACGGTGCCACGAGCATGATCATGGTCAATCAAGTCGACCACGATGCCGTGCGGGTCATGCCACGTGGCAGTAAAGGGAGCATGTTTGACCTTGAAATTTTCAATGATGGCTGCCCGCCCAGAAGTTGTAGTGTTAACGGAGGCGAATACTCCCTTGAGAGCGAACAACTCGCCGAGAGCATCCCACTGTGCATCGTCGAGCAAGGTTGCATAAGAGACAACCAGATCGTTGATGGCAAAGCGGTCTTCTAATCGAGCCACCCGTTGTTCTAATGTTTGATTCACGCCCGGAGCGTACAGCGTCTAGCCCCAGGGAAGCATTGGCCGCTGTTGACCCCAAGTGTCCCTGAGCACGAAGCGCAGAATTCACCCCGCTAACGTCTCGCCATGGGTGAAGTTCCACTGTACGAACGCGTACGTCAGACAATCGCGGAGACACTCAACGATGGCACGTACGTACCCGGAGACAAGCTCCCCAGCGAGGCGCGGCTTGCCGAAGAGTTCGGTGTCAATCGGCTTACCATCCGTCGAGCCATAGAAGAACTCGCTCGAGCCGGGGCTGTGGAATCTCGACAGGGCTCAGGCACCTACGTGAGCCCTAGAATTATTCGCCTTCCGCTATCACAACGATTATCCACCGACTCACTCGTATCTAGACTGACGAGCCAGATAGCCGAACAGGGCCTCACCTACGAGGACGTCCTGCTCCGGGCGGTCACAATTAACACCTCACGGCTGAACACAACCCTTGAACTCCCAGCAGGCCCACTGTGGCGGGTGGACAATGCACTGGTTGTCAACGGTGCTGCGTGGATGTGGTCGAGTTCGTGGTTTCCCCGTGGCCTGCTCGAGGATCCTGCCGGCAACTGGAACGAAGTCACAGGCCTATACGGCCAACTCAATGCAGCATTGGGTGAACCACGCCCGGTCTGGAGGGCTATCTCTGCGGACGCCGCAACCCTTCAGGACGCAGAAATCCTTGGTATCCGGGCAAGTTCGCCGGTACTGGTGCGCGATGGTCTCACCTCAGGTCAAAGTGGTCAACCAATGTTACGGGTGTCGCGGCGGGCTCGAATGGACCGAATCAGCTACGTGCTTCGGTACGATCGTGACTAAGTGCCAACAGAATGGATACCGCTAGCGCGCCATCCATTCGTCCAAAATCTGGTGGTAGTGCCGAATCCGGTTCTCTTGGTAGCGGGTAAGCCGCACTCCTGGACCTCGCATGGACTTTAACCCTTCCTGAATGAATGGCATGTTTGCCATGTCCTGATCAAAGACTGGACCAAGCAAACCGATTTCCGTGATGTCGGAGAAGGTCTCACCCGGCTGCAGCCAGCGTGGCTCAGGGGGTTTGGGTTGCGAACCGTCGGCTGGTTTCTGGGCAAGGAGAAAGACTTCGGCAATGCACTTGTCCGGATCATTACCGTGCGGGCGGAAGCGGTAAACCGCATTCGTCCGTGGGCCAGCAAACACGTAAAAGTTTGGAAAGACGAAGTACTGGATGCCATCGAGGAGTTCTGAATCGGTCCAGTGATCCTGTTCGCTTCCGAACTGCTGGGCCAATGCCGACCGCATTGCGGCGGCAAGTTCGCGGCGGGCGGTCGAGTCCAATGGGACCCGCGGTGTTCCATCGTCTCCTACAGCAAGATCGCGACCCTTCCCCTGCGTATAAAAAGCGCGTGTTTCGTAATAGGAATCCAGTACCTCCTGCTCGCTAATGTGATTTGCGATCGTCGGGCTGGGCACCCCCTGCGGGACAATCTGGCGACTCCAGTTTTCACCTTTGATTACGTCGTACTGGGTGTTTTCGTCACCGAGCCACTCCATCATTTGTGGGTGAGTCGCTAAGGAGTGAAAGCCTTCGATGAATGCCTCACCGGCAACTTTCCAGTTGCAATCGATGATGCCACCAAAGTGGGAATAGACGACACGGTCATCGTAATTCCAGCGCTCCCAGTCGTTCAGCATCGAGCCAAGAAAACTTTCGAGCGGCTCAGCATCGGGATCTTGGTTGATAAATACGAAGCCGTTCCACACAGCGACCTTGGCTTCTGGCAACGGCAAGTTATCGGGATCAATCTCAGGAAAATCCCACGCGCAGGGAAGATTCTTCAGCGTGCCGTCGATATTCCAGGTAAAGCCATGGAAAGGACAGCGCAGTTCACTTACCCGACCACCTTCTTGACGAAGTGCCCGGCCACGATGCAGGCAAACGTTGTAAAGCGCCTTGATAGTGCCGTCTGGCTGCCGCATGATAAGGAGTTTGTCGTTAACGATGTCGTAAGTGATGTGATCGCCAGCATTTGGGATGTGATCCTCGCGGCACACAAACTGCCACACTTTGCGCCACACCTTGACCACTTCACGGTCGTGGTAGTCACGGGAGATGTATCGCTCTATATCCAGAGGGGCCGTGCCGAGATTCTCGTTGATGTCATACCGCAATGCCGCCGGTACCGGGCGGGAGTCTTCATCGAGATACGACTGAACGCTGGTTCCTGGGGATCGCGGACTTGGTGGCTCAGTTGATTCGCGCTGGGGGGATGCGAGTTCGGTCATGGCTGATGTACTCCTCTTAACGGGTATCAGAATTATGCACCTGATTTTATAGGACGTCAAATAAAAATGCTCGGTAAACAAATATGGGCCCCGCCGATTCGGCGGGGCCCATATTTGTTATAAAAACTTGAGACTTACTTGACGCCCCAAATGTTCTTGAACTGCTTTACGTAATCTCTGACGCCCAAGTAGTCACCTTCTTTGGTGAGTACCAATGACTTTGCATTCTGCTTGGTCAGGATTTGTGTTGGCAATTCGTTTTTCAGGTATGGCATCCCAATGGAGTGGCGTGCCATGCTGTCCACAACGCTCCATCCAACGATCGGGAGTGAATAGCCGGTCCATGCGGACTCACTGCCGTCCTTGAGACCCTGGATATTAGCCTTACCAGCGGTCAGGCCACCGATTTGGATTCCAGGATTCTTCAGGGCAGCTGAGACACCGGTGACCCAGCCACCGAGGTCAGATACAAGCCAGTTGGTACCAGGGTTTGACGCAACAATGTTGACGGCGGCCTGCGGAACCTTACCCGCGAAGATGTCGGTCAACTGCTGATCATTTTCTTCGTATGTGCACTTGGTAGGGCACAACCGCTTCAAGTTCTTTGCATATGATAGGTCAAAGCGACGAAGAATCGGGTACAACGGAACCGTAATTCCCTGAGCCTTGACGTTACCCTTTGTCGAGGCAACCGTGTAGGCAGCAATCATCTGGCCCCAAAGGTCAATGGTCTTTGGACCAGCAATGTGCGTGTCTTCCATAGCGGAAGTTGGCTTGCTCATGCACGCTGAGCAAACTACAACAACATTTTGCTTCTTTGCCTTGTCCAAAAGATCAGACAGCGTGGAAGGCTCAATTCCAGAGAGGTGAATGTAGTTTGGCTTGAGCGTCAGCGCCTGTGAGAAAAGTGACCGTTGCGTCTCAGGACTAACAGCGCCGACGAGTTCCCGGTACTTCCAGCCAAGGGTCTTGGCGGCCGCATTGATCGCTTCGTCGAGAACCTTATTTTCGTCGCCACCATTTGACAGGGCGATAACAAATTGGCCTCTAGGCGGAACCTTCGTCAGTTTAGTGGTGATCCCAATACTGGTTGGGGTCTTGTTGTATTTAGCCACAATTGAGGTGGCCAGAGTGACACCCTTGTCTTGCGGATTAGCGGCAAAGGCCGCGGGCGCTAGGCCCGAAACCAAGAGGGAAGCGGCTCCTATAAAGGCAACCGCGGTGGTTAACTTGCGCATTTACACTCTCTTCCGTTAGTGGGACTCAACCCCGTGAGATTGCACACTACAGAATCATCCACCGAAAAGTAGGTAATTTTCCATTTCGTTATAATTGCGAGGGTTTCCTATTAATTCACGCCCCACAAAGCGGTAAACAGCTCGCGATAGTTGGCAACTCCCACGTAATTGCCGCTCTCATCCAGCGCCGCGTCGGCTACGTTGGAAATGGTGAGCAATTGACTGGGCAGCAAGCCATCTGCGGGTACGTCACCTGCAAGGACCCGGGCAAACTGGTCAATTACACGCCAACCCATGACCGGCACAGGGAGGCCGGTCCAAGCCTGGAGTGCCGCCGCAGCCTCCGGGGATGCATCAATTGATCCCTTTTCTGGGGGGACCGCACCAGAAGCGGCGAGTTCCTGCAGGATTGCAATATCTCGTGCACTCGCTCCGCGACCAATCAAGACAATTGGCTCAAAGACGAGAGCGTCTGCCAAAGCCGCTGGTACATCGGTTGAAATGGCGCCGGAGTCAAGCAGTGCCCAGCGGCCAAGACTCGTACTCATGGTGTCTGCAACGAGTGTTGGCACCGAAGTCAAGTCGCTCGTATCCACTGCAGTTTCAATGACGGAACAATCACGGCACAGGTTTGCCATGTTGTTTGCAAACTCCAAGTTGAAAGTCAGCAGGGACGGGGAGGGCAAAGTGATAACTTCTACTCCGGCAACCTCTTCTGCGCTCTGATTCTCAATAACGTAACTGGAAAGTACCTGACCCCATAAGGTATTTTGCGCATCCCCGTCAATGCTGGTGTCTTTAATGGCACCTACGGGCCCTCCCGTGCATCCGGTGCATATTACCGCAACGCCAGCAGTTTCAGCTGCTACAAGTTGGCTTTCGAGAGCATCAACGTAATCACCGGAAATTCGAATACCCGCAGGGTCAAGTGCAAGTGCCTCTTCAAAGGCAGCGGGGGCCGATTCCACGGACTCCGCACCGGAGACCTCGACGAATTCCCATCCGATTGCCAGGGCCGCCTCGGAGATGGATGCGTTTAAAAGTGTGTCAAATTCGGAACCGTCGGAAAGACTGACAATTAGCGAGCCCGACTCCGGGGTCGCGGCCAACGCTACGTCAACGCCAATGCTGGTTGGGGCAACCAGCGCCGCGGCCAGGAAGTCTGCATCTACCTGTAGATCTACCCCAGTTTCTTCTCCGACGATCTCTCCACCCTCAACGAAATTGGGGTCGTCGGCTGGCATCGCACAAGATGAGAGAACAAGGGCTGCGAAGAGGGCGGCTACACCCGAAAGAATGGACCGACGCATATGACTCTCTTTCGAAGAAGGTGGGCTTTACAAGTTAGCCCTTACTTGGAGACCAAAACTACATGCACGTCCCATGATTCTTCACAGCGACTCGGTTTCAAATTGATCACATCGAGTACGGCGGGCAGTCCCCGACTCGGTTGCTATTGTTGTAACTCGTCCCCTGACAACTGAGAAAACCCGACTCACCCATGGAGTGCAATGTCATTCGTATTACCTCTCGCGGCCCTTGACCAAGGTGAATTAATTGAGTTTCGCAATACCGTTAGATCCGCTGCAACCGAGTCGGGATACCCAGCCGAAGTGCGCGAACTTGAAACGTCGGCGACCGGTCTTGACCCCGAGCTGTGGTCACTGCTCGCGCAGGACATTGGGCTTGGCGCGGTCGGGTTGCCTGAGTCCGCGGGTGGTTTGGGTGGCCTAGCTGAAATTCTTGCAGTTGCTGAAGAACTCGGTGCCACGCTGGCACCGATTCCTTTTATTTCAAGCACCGTGATGTGCGGCCAAGTGTTGTCCGGCTGCGGTGACGCGGCAACACCATTTGTAGAACGAATTGCAGCAGGTGAGATTGCCGCACCGGCCTTCACCAACCAACGCGGTCTGTGGTCCCCAACCGACATCTCGTGCACCACCGATGGCCCGAACATCTCGGGTACAGTCAGATTTGCGCCATTCGGCGCTAGCGCAACATTCTTCGTCGTCGCAGCCCGGACGGATGCGGGCATTGATGTTTTTGTCGTTGAGGCTTCCGATGCGCATGTCAATCCGTTGGCATCACTAGATTTTTCTCGGCCTTCGGCGACAGTCACTTTTGAAAATTCTCCAGCGGTTCGATTAACGAGGGATGGAAGTGGTGAGGGCGCTTTCACGCGTGCAGTCGACATCACCTTGTTGACCGTGGCCGCTGATCAACTTGGTGGATCTCAGGCGTGCTTTGACATGACACTCGAGTACATAAAAGTGCGCCGTCAATTTAACCGGGAGATCGGCAGCTTCCAAGCGATCAAACACCGCATGGCAGATGCCCTCATGCTCGTCGAAATGTTGCGATCAGGGCTGGAAAAGGTGACGGCAGGTGGTGCTGAAGACCTCGCCACCGACGCCGCCGTCAACAAAGCTTGGGGATCAGACGCCTACATTGCCATGACTGCTGAAGCGATTCAGCTGCACGGCGGTATCGGTTTCACGTGGGAACACAATGCGCATCTGTACTTCAGGCGGGCGCGCTATGACGCTGCATTTTTGGGGGACGGTTCATTCCAGCGTGAGCGCCTCGCCACATTGCTTAACTGGTAGCCATCCCGCGACATAATGTGCGCGGATTAGCGGCGTGAAGAATCCGAATTTTAATTCAGGACTTTGCAAGTTGCGAGAATGGCGCTTTGTCAGCACGATGTTCCGCGGGAAGGCCTAACACTCGCTCGGCGACAATATTGCGCTGAACCTCGTCCGTGCCACCTGCAAGTCGGTAGCCCGGAGCGCCCAAAACGTGCTCCCCCCAGGCGAATTCTCCCCACTCTCCGGTGTCGGCAACCAACGCGGATCCGAGCATGTTCGCAGCCGTGTTACCAATACGAACAAGGTTGTCGGATGCAAGGAGTTTCCCGAGTGATCCAGCTGGACCGGGGTCACCACCGGAGGCAGTAGCTCTTGCCACCTTGGTGACCATGGCTGCGTGCAAGCGGGTGCGGATAGCGATGTCGGCCAGTTCCTGTCGCGTTACCGGGTCAGAACTCAACCCGAGATGCTGCGCGAGGGCGACAAGATCAGCCGCGGTGCCACCCTTACGTCGGTGACCCGATCCGGAGGAAGTTCGTTCAAAGCTAAGGGTGGTCTGAGCCACCTTCCAGCCCGCGTCAACATCGCCGATCCGCATTGAGTCTGGGATCCGAGTTTCGTCAAACCAGACCTCGTTAAATGAGGCCGGGCCACTCATTTGGCGAATCGGTCGAATCTCAACTCCTGGGGCATCCATCGGGACCAAAAATGCGGTGATCCCACCCTGTTTTACGACATCAGTATTAGTGCGAGCCAAAATGAAGCCATACTCGGCAAATTGGGCGTTTGAACTCCAAATTTTTTGTCCGGTGATCAACCAGTCCTCACCCGCGCGCACCGCCTTGGTTGACAATCCTGCTAGGTCAGATCCCGCACCGGGTTCGCTGAAAAGCTGACAACAGAGCAGATCCGTACTCAGGAACGCATTAGCAAATTGCTCACGTTGTTCGGGTGTGCCAAATACACTCACCGCGGCGCCGACCAGACCCGTCGTGACAGAGACGATTTCCGATGAAGGTGGGACAGCGAACGCGCGCTCTTCTTGCGCGAAGGCAACGGAATAAACATTGGGCAGACCCGCACCCCCAAACTCAATGGGAAGTGAGATCGCACCGTAACCTGCTTCGAATCGCTGCCTCCGGTACGCGCGTACGCGCGTCAGAAAGGCAACTTCGTCGTCGTGACTTAATGCAAGAAAAATCTGTAGGCGTGGATCACCCTCTCCCCAGACAAAGACTTCTTCTTGTGCGGGCTCCGCGACCGATGCCAGCCAGGTGCGCACTTCGCCACGCCACATCTGTAGATGATCCTGGTCTACTTGGCTCACGGTTGTGCTCCTTCTTTTATTAGGACCGTGCAAGCGCTGATGCCCGGTGCTCCGTATACGTGGGTAAAACCAATGCGCGGGGTTCCTGGAACTTGCTTGCCATCAGCTCGACCCTGCAGTTGCCGGACAATCTCGTGCACCTGGCGCAGCCCAGAAGCGCCGACCGGCTCTCCGTTAGCGAGTAGCCCACCATCGGTGTTTACCGGAAGCCGACCATCAATCTCAAAATCACCATTACGGTAAGCGGCCTCCTGGTCACCGTGCGTGATGAGGCCTGTTTCCCCGAGGTGAATCACCTCGGCTCCGCTGTCGGTGTCTTGTAGTTGAGCAACCTGTACGTCGGCTGGGGTGATAACGGCCGCGTCAAAAGCCGCCTTCGCCGCGTCAATCGAAGGACTCGTTCGATCACCGGGTGAAAGCCACGGCGAGAACACTTCAAAAGATCCAGGACGACGCCCCCTTAGCGCCACAGATGCCAGTCGAATCGGAGTGTCGCACAGGTCAAATGCACGCGATCCACGAGCAAGAATCAGCGCCGCCGCGCCTGCATCCGGTGAGCAGAACATTAAACGGGTGAGGGGGTCATTGATCATGTCGGCATCCAATGTTTCGTCGACGGACACCGGCTTACGCCGCCATGCATACGGGTGGTCCTTTGCGTAAGCGAATGCTTTCGCCGAGGCATAGCCCAACGTGCGCTCATCAATCCCATGCTCGTATAGATAACGTTGAATTTTCAAAGCGAAGTACGAGGTCGTAACCATCATGCCTGTAGCGCCGTACCAGTCACCAAGCCCGTAGCGTGCGGGCGAGACATTGAATGCCCCTCGGGCGTGGTTGTCGTAACCCACGACACATGCCAGGTCGAGATTTTCTGCGACCATTCCATTTCGCGCGGTCATCAAAGCCACCGCACCCGTTGCGCAACCATTCTTCACGGTCACGAATGGGAGACCGGTGAGTCCAAGCCGGGAAACCAAGTTGTCGGGCTTGGTCTCGCCATTGGTACCGCCGACCGCAAACGCGATATCAGTCCACGAAAGATCACAATCGGCGAGTGCACCGCGAACCGCTTCCTCCGCGAGGTCGTTGTCTTCACCGTCGAATCGGCCAAACTGGGTTCGGGCCGCCCCCACAATGTAAATGTCATTTTTATTCGGACTCATCACACTACCTCGAAACCAAATGTGCAGACGGCCCCACTGTCTTGAGTCCACGCATGTGTAAGTACCAAATGAACCGGCTCGCCGATAACCCACTCGTTCTTTCCCACCAGCCAGCCCTGAACAATCACGGGACCCAAATCGATGTAGCCGATACTGAAGGGGATAAATTCATCGGTCTTAAAAGGCGGCTTGGGCGCAAAATGTTGGGTAGTCCACGACCACACGGTTCCTTCGGTCGGCAATGCCACCCTCTCGACATCAACACTCGAGCAGGTCGGGCAGGACTCGATGGCGGGAAACACGTGCGAACCACAGGCACGGCAAGCAGAACCCGCCAAAGTCACCGGGTCCAGTGATGTGAAAAGTGTCGCGTCAACAACTTCGATGCTCATGTCGTTTCCGTTGGGGTCAGTCTGATAGGCGCACGAGCGCCTTGCCAAAGTTTGCCCCGGACAGTAGGCCCTCAAGTCCTACGCCCGCAGAACCGATGCCTTCTACGATTGTCGCTCGGTCGATTAATGCACCGCTGGCGAGCCACCCGCCCACTTTTTCTTCAAACTCTGGTCGCAGGTCCTCAAAGTCGCGAACGATGAAACCCGAGATTGTGAGCCGGCGAAGTACCGTCTCGATCAGTACCGCCGTGGACGGCTGGTCTTGCGTTCCAAAGTTAGACACCGCACCGCACATACTGATGCGGCCGCGGATTTTCATATTGTGTAACGCCGCCGCGAACTGCCAGCCACCTACATTGTCAAAAAACAGGTCGATGCCCTCGGGTGCAACTTTGGGTAACTCTGCCGCGAAATCCTCATCACGATAGTTAATCGTCGCGTCGAAGGCACACTCTTCTTTGAGCCAAGAACACTTCTCGGCGCCACCGGCACTGCCGATTACCCGTCCCGCACCCATCAATCTTGCGAACTGTCCAGCCATACTGCCGACCGCACCACCGGCGCCCGTGACGAGCACGGTTTCACCCGCGGCTAACCGACCTACCGGCAGGAGTCCGGCATATGCGGTGAACCCGGTTTGGCCCATCGAACTGAGCCATGAGACCGCTGGGGCTTTTGAAAGATCACAGAGTGTCGCGGTCGTGTCGTCGACCACCGCGTATTCGCGCCAGCCGAGACGATGACGAACCGTTGACCCGACGGGCAGCAGCTCCGAGGCAGACTCTTCAACTACTCCGATTGCAGATCCGTCGAGTGGACCGCCAATCTCAAAATTAGTGGTGTACTGCTTCTCACCCGGGTCCATTCGACCTCGGGTGGAAGGATCCAAACTCATGTACTGATTGCGCACCAATGCTGTTCCCGGCGTCAGTTCGGGGAGGTCAATATTTCCTAGCGTGAGGTCGCTTGCAACAAAAGTTTGAGCCGGGCGGGAAGCGAGAATGACTGCTGCCGTCTGTTTCACGCGTTGGCCTCGCGAAGTGCGCGGGCTTCGGGAGTGCGGCCAACCCAACCAGTTGCCTGTAAGTCAACGTCAAGCATCTCACCCTCTTGCCAAACACCGTTGTCGTCAAAAATCGCAGCACGTCCCGTGGCAGGGTCGTCGACCTTGACCATGCCGACGTCGTTAACGGAATAGACGTAACCAGAGATGGGGTGTTTGTAGATCTTGGACACGATGACTCCTTGAACGCGCGCACATTGAGTGACAGGCAAAGACTACACAAGTTGAATCACGATAAGGTAATGATCCCTCACAGTTACGTGTGAAACGGCACACTCAATATGAGAAATTTTCACGCTAAGGACATCACATGCCTAATTCAGCCAACCCACTCCACAGCAGCCTCCCCGCGAAGCTTGTCCAAATCGCCTACCGGGTCGACGACCTCGAGGCCGCGTGCCACGAGTGGGCGCAAAGCGTTGGTGCCGGTCCTTTCCTCGTTCGCCACCATTTACCAGTAATTGCAACCCATAACGGCGAGCCTGCGGTCTATGACCACAGCGCGGCGTTCGGGCAGTGGGGGCCGGTCATGCTCGAGATTATCCAAATTCATGATTGCGAGCCCCCAAGTATGCGCGACGTTCTAGAGCACGAGGAACCCGGACAGGTCAACCATTACGCGTGTTTCGTGGACGACCTCGAGGCCGCCAGTGCCGCACTCATTTCTCAAGGCATGCCGTTGACGATGTCACTCACATCCTCTTCTGGCATGGAGGTTCATTTCCATGATGCCCGTCACCTACTCGGTGGAATTCTCGAACTCTATGTAGGTAACGAACACCTACGCGGTTTTTATGACAAGGTCGCAGATCTTGCTGACGGGTGGGACGGCTCGGACGTGATTCGCTACCTTAACTAATGGTCTGAAGCATTATTCGCTTCAACGATTGGTGAATAGTCTGCGCGCACCGTCAATTAAGACATGGGCATGGTCGTTAAAGGACACCAGCGACAATCCTCGGGAGCCCGCAACAACCGTGGTGATCGACGCGTTGACGCTTACCCTGTTCATCGAGATCACGCCTTGCGCGTTGGCGCCTAGGAGTCGGCCGGCTAAGACGGCTGTGACCCCTGCTGATGTTGCAACAATTGCATCGACTCCTGGGGGCAAACTCGCGGCTAGCTCATTGAGTGCGGCATAAGCGTTGTCGGAGAACACTTTCCATTGCTCGTTTCGAGTGTCCGTCCACTCGGTTATGGCGGCGTCCAGATTCTGCTGAAAATCAACAGATGACATTCCTTGCGTTGCCTGGGAGTCACCCAAATAGGAATTCACCGCCGCGTGGGCATCGAACTCGTCAAAACGAGAATCGGAAATCGGGGGTTTTACATTGAGGACTGACGCCGCAATAGTTCCGGTGTCAATTTGTCGCCGCAAACTGCCACTCGCCATGACCGGCAAACGCACACCACGACGCAGCAGTTCCCGCCCGGCAACCTGCGCCTGTTCCTTGCCTAGATCTGATAAGACGTCGTAGTCGTCAGCACCGAAACTCGCTTGCCCGTGCCGAAGGAGATAAATCGCCGGCATAAGTTTTTACGAAACCAAAACGAGGGGTCGAGCCAACAACTGGGAAATGGTTTGCAGATACTCTGCCGCAGGGGCGCCGTCGACGGCACGATGATCAAATGTCAGGCTGAGTGTGAGTACTTGGGTGCGAACGAAGTTCTCGCCCTCCCACTTGCCAGAGTCACGCAGTCGACCGACCCCAAGGATCCCGACGTTGCCAGGATTGATGACCGGTGTGAAAAAGTCGACTCCGTAGGTACCTAGTGAGGTAACGGCAAACGTCGCTCCGTCAAGTTCATCTAGGCTAATGGAGCCGGAACGACAACGATCTGCAACGTCGCGAGTGGCGCTGGCCAACTCTGGAAGTGAGAGTTGATCGGCGTCGTGAATGACCGGGACCATGAGTCCACCGGGTACAGCGACCGCGAGTCCCATGTGAATCCGGCCGAGCAGGTGAATCTCTTTGTCGATAATTGTCGCGTTAAGGATCGGATGCTGGCGCAAGGCGAGCGCTGCAGCTCGGACAATGAAGTCATTGAGGCTGGGAACCGCGACGCCAAGAGCTACGTATTGCTCCTTCATGTCAGCGCGAAGTTGCACTACGGCATCCATTGAGACTTCAAATCCGTGGGTGAGCTGGGCCATTTCGGTGAGGCTTTGCAACATCCGTGCTGCGATCGTGCCCCGCATCCCTTTCATCGGGATTATTGACGTTGTTTCCGAAGTTGCAACCTGGCCGGCAGCCAGTTTCACCGGTGAAGCCATGAGCGCAGCGGCTGCGCTGGTTTGAGGTGTCGCAGCGGCGGCACCTCGAACATCGCTGCGGCGAACGACACCGTCGTTGGTGGAGATACCGGCGGGATCAATCCCAGCGTCACGGGCATCACGTCGAACCAACGGTGAAATAACCTTGCTCGGACGACTGTTTTCAGCGCCGCGTTCGGTTAGGTTAGCAACTTCCTTAACGTCTTCCGACACGATCCGTCCGCCAGGCCCGGAACCAGAAACGGTCGCGAGATCGATCTGTAACTCATGCGCAACCCGACGAGCATTGGGGCTGACGAAGGCACGCCCACCTACATTCGCTACCTCATCTAGGTGGGTCTCCTGCATTGCCGTGATGCTAACTACTTCGGACTGCGCTCCATTTAGGTTTCTATTTAAGGTTGGGGGTGAGGAGTGAGTGCCACCCGGGGCCGCCTCACCTTCAACGAGCAACCAACCCAGCACTGAGCCAGTGTTAAGCGTTGCTCCATCAGGTACCGCCTTAGCCAAGATGCCTTCGGCTTCGGCTTCTACGTCAACATCGATCTTGTCGGTTGCCAGTCGAAGTAGTGGCATTCCGACCGTGATCACGCTGCCGTCGTCAACCAACCATTCTTCGATGGTTCCCTCTTCCATGGTTAAACCCAGCTTGGGAAGGAGAATCTCAATAGCCATGGGTTACTTTCGCTCAAGGAGTCGACGGACAACGGCTTCGATGCGCGGAGCATCCGGTATGTACGCGTTTTCCAAAATCGGAGCAAAAGGCACTGGGGCAAATGGGGCCGCGAGCCGAGCCACCGGTGCATCGAGATAATCAAATGCAGATTCTTGAATTTGCGATGAAATCTCAGCGCCAATTCCCCCAAACTCAACCGCCTCATGAACAACGACGACTCGGTGCGTTTTTTTAACCGATGTGACGATGGTGTCGATGTCAAGTGGCTGGACCGTGCGTGGATCAATAATTTCGACGGAAATTCCATCCTGCTCGAGGTTGGCTGCGGCTTTCTGTGCTTCGACAACCATTCGTCCGATGGCGACGATTGTTGCGCTACTACCTTCGCGGACGATGTTGGCTACGCCGAACGGGATCGCATAAAGTTCCTCGGGAACAGGACCCTTGACTCCTAGCATTTTCTTGTTCATAACCACAATAGTGGGGTTATCGTCGCGGATCGCGCCGACGATAAGCCCCTTGGCGTCGTAGGGGCTGGCCGGCATCGCGACTTTTAGTCCGGGTATGTGAGCGAGCCACGCCTCAAGACTTTGACTGTGTTGGGCGGCTGCTGACATACCGGCGCCGCCGGCAGTGGTGATGGTGAGCGGCACGGAAACGTTGCCACCGAACATGTATTTCATCTTGGCGGCTTGGTTGAAAATCTGGTCCATGGCGACGCCGACGAAGTCCATGAACATCAGGTCGCACACCGGGCGCAGTCCACGCGCTGCGGCACCAACACCGAGCCCAATAATTGCCTGCTCGGCAATAGGCGTGTCAACGACTCGGGCCGCGCCGAACTCGGTGAGAAGGCCGTCAAACATGTGGAATACCCCGCCGTAACCGGCAACGTCCTCACCGATCAAAAACACGTCCGGATCTTCGGCCATAACCTGGTGCATGCCCTCATTGAAGGCCTTAACGTAGGTAAGTTCACGCGTTGTCACTGGGGAGTCCCTCCGGGGTTACATGATCCTGAAATATGGCTGAGATCGAATTAAAAGGTGTAGACGTTGTCGAGAATATCCGCTGGGTCAGGGTCTGGGCTCGTCCTGGCGAACTCAATACCGTCCTCGATGTCTGTCTCGGTTTCCGACCAGGTTTGCGCGAACTCCTCAGCGGTGACCAATCCACGCTCGACGCCGATTGTTTCAATAAGGTTAATGGCGTCGCGAGTCTTCCACGCTTCGACTTCGGCTGGGTCGCGGTAGAGAATTCTCATACCTTTAATCCCTTGGTGGTCGAAGTACCGGTAGGTCTTTGCCTCGATGAGTGTGGGCCCTTCACCGCGCTTGGCCCGGTCGATCGCCTCAATCGCCACCTCCCGCACGGCCAACACGTCCATTCCGTCGACGATTACGCCGGGAATTCCGTAGGAGGTCGCCCGCTCAGCGATGTCGGTCAGTTTCATATGACGATCCTGTGGAGTGAACTCGGCGTAGCCGTTGTTCTCGATCACAAAAATGACCGGCAGGTTGAGCACCGCAGCCATGTTCACCGACTCATGGAAAGCACCAATATTGGTGGCCCCATCGCCAAAGAATGACACTGCGACGGTTCCGTCAGCCCGGTACTGAGAGGCAAATGCGGCCCCCACCGCGATCGGGATGCCACCGCCGACGATCGCGTTGGCACCGAGCATGCCGCGGTTCATATCAACAATATGCATTGAGCCCCCGCGGCCCTTGCAGTAGCCGGTGGTCTTGCCATAAAGTTCGGCAAACATGGGACGAAAATCAGCACCCTTCGCGATCGCATGGCCGTGACCCCGGTGGGTGGAAGTGATTTGGTCGGCATCGGTGAGGGCCGAGCACACACCCGCCGCGACTGCTTCCTGACCGACATAAAGGTGCAAGAACCCAGGCATGTCGCCCGACTCAACGAGTTTGCCCGCGCGCTCTTCAAACCTGCGGATTCGCACCATGCGTCGGTGTAAATCCATGACCAGTTCGCGAGTGGCCGGCATGACTTGCTCGGGGGCTTCCGTGGGTGTGGCCATCAAGGTCTCCCAGTTCGATTCAATGATGCTGTAAATGACGACCGAAGACTACACTAAAATAAAAATTATCACTAGGACATCCAACTAAATTGCATCGGGAGACTCAATGGGCCGTCGTATTCTTGTCGTGACCGGCGGTCACCGGGTAGCGATCGACGAGTTTCTGACCGCGATCGCCGAAATCTGTACTGAACGCGGCTGGGTTTGGGCTCATTCGACTCAACCAACCGCACAACGCTGGCTAACCGGCGAGCTTTCGGGAGCATGGGATGCGATCCTGCTGCACGACATCCCGGGTCTCGAGCTCAAACGCGGTGCAGAACCACAAGTGGTCGGCCCGGACACCGAGTGCGCCCAAGACGTCGTCGACCTTCTTAATGCTGGCCAAGGTCTCGTGATCCTGCACCACGCCATCGCGGCGTGGCCGGGCTGGGAAGGCTGGGCCGAGGTTACCGGTGCCCGATTCCTCTACCGCCCGGGCCAACTACGCGGCGAAAACCTTCCATCCTCGGGATATCGCATGGCCCCATTCACGGTACGTGTCACCGACCCAAATCACCCGATCGCGCAAGGAATCAGCAACTTCGAAGTGGCGGATGAACTGTATTTCGCGCCATTTCTAACCGACCGAATCACGCCATTTCTCGATAACGACGCCGACATGGATGGTGCGCTATTTCAAGACGCATTTGATGTAGTCAGCAATGGCGGATCAACCGGAGTCACCTGTCAGGGGCGAGGCCAAGACGGTGGACTTCACGGCGGCAGCGACCTCATGGGCTGGACCACCACGGCCGGCAGCAGTCCGATCGCCACCCTGCTCATGGGAGATGGCCCCAGCACTTTTGCGAATCCAATGTTTCGAAAGCTATTGGGCAACGCATTGGACTGGGTGAGCAGCGAAGAAGCTGCGAATTATGCGAAGGCCCATCCCTTTGCCATTCCGCTCCCGTGAAATAAAGCCGATTAACCGTGTAGATCAGGATTGGCGTCGGATGGTCCGTGCGGCCAATGCCACGGCAACGATCAGAGCAGCGCCATTAAACAGTTGGGTTACGTACGACGGTGCACCAGCTAGTTGGAGACCGGTCACGCCGGTGGCAAGTAGGAAAATTGCAACAAGGGTACCGGGTACGTTCACACGCCCAGGCCGGATCTGAGTGGCGCCGAGAAAAACTGCCGAAAACGCCGGCAAAAGATAGCCACTGCCGCTGTCCGGGGTGGCAGTGCCGATGGTTGCGAGGTAGACAATGCCGCCAAAGGCCGATGTTGCACCCGAGGCAACAAAGGCAATCATGGTGACCCGGCCAACGCGAACGCCCGCGAGTCGTGAGGCCACCGGGTTGCCACCTACGGCGTAGAGGTAACGACCGCCCGGCGTATATTCGAGGATCCACCAGAACACCAGTGCAATTAATGCCGCAAAGTAAACCGAGCGTGGCAAGCCAAACATTTCTACCCGCGCAAACTCGAAGAACGGCGCGTAGCCCGAAGTGCTGAGCACGATCTGGGAGCTGTCCGTGATCATGTACGCGATAGCAATGAGAATGCTGCTCATGCCCAGCGTGCCAATAAACGAGTTGACCCTCAGTTTGACCACCACAAGGGAGTTAGCGAGTCCGATCACAACTCCAATCAAGATGGATCCGCCGGCCGCTACGACTACGCCGTAGCCACTCGTCAAAGCCCAGGCCGTGAAACACACCGACACCGTCAACGTCCCCGCAATTGTCAGGTCGAAGGCCCCCGCGGCAACAGGCATAATCAAACCCAAGGCAACGATCGCGCTGATAGCTTGGAAGGTCAATATCTGTTTGAACGTGCTGGTCTGCAGAAACAGATCGGGGATCCAGAGCGAAAAGATCAGGATCAGCAACGCCCAGACATACAGTCCGCTGAACTTGTCAAAACCGAAGTTAATGCGACGGCGAGGGGCTACTGCTTGTAATTCAGACATGGAATCCGCTCTGGGTATCGGCGACGTGGTGTCGGTTTGTGGGTGTCGTTTGTTTTATTAGTTGGAGCGGTAGGACTACGCCGCTGGTTCAGCCGTGTCACGACCGATTGTCGCAGCGGTGATGTTCTCTGCGGTAATTTTTTCGCCGCGGAGAATTTCGGCTGCTCGGCCGCGGCGCATGATTACTACGCGGTCGCAGATTCGGACGAGTTCTTCATGGTCGGTCGAACATACGAGGACCGCCGCACCCTGTGCTGCGGCCTCGTCCACGAGGGTGTGGATGTCGGCCTTGGCGCCAACGTCGACTCCCTGAGTGGGCTCGTCAAGGATGAGAACCACGGGTTCTTGTCGGAGCCAGCGAGCCAAGATGACCTTTTGTTGGTTGCCCCCGGATAACTGCGTCATGGTGTATTCCGTTTGCCCGCTCGGCTTCACAGACAAACGGTCCAACCAGACGCGTACGTCGGCCTTCTCGGGATTGCGACGCAGAAATCCCAGCGACATGTGCCGGCCGGGGTCAACGAGGGTGATGTTTTCGCGCAGAGTTTGGTCGAGTAAGGAGGCATTGGCGTGCCGCTCAGCCGGTACCAGTGCAACGCCACGCTCGATAGAAATGTCTGGACGGTTCTGGGGCAAAATCTTGCCGTTCACAGAAATCTCCCCGGCGCGTCCATGGCCACCAAATACCAGCGCGGCCACTTCTTCGCGACCAGAGCCGGTGATGCCAGCAACTCCAACAACTTCACCTTGATGGACGGTGAGGTCCATACCGGATACGTTGCGACCGCTCACTCCCATGAGTTGCAGGATCTCGGTCCCGTGCTCACGGTTAGCGGCCTCGCCTTTGTCGTGCTCTTCTAACTTGCGACCCACAACGAGTTCGATTAGTTGTTCCTCGGATAAGCCAGCGACCGGGCGCGTAGCTATCAATTTGCCGTCACGTAGCACCGTCACCGATTCAGCCATCTCGAACACTTCATCGAAATGATGTGACACGAAGAGCACGGCCACTCCCGAGTCGGCAACTCGGCGAACGAGTTGATAAAGGCGCTGCGCCTCTGGCCCAGGAAGGTTTGCCGTGGGTTCATCAAGAATCAACATTTTGGAGGGAGTTCCCTGTTCTGACATCGCTCGAGCGATCGCGACCGCGGTTCGCTCAGACATTTGCAGTCCCGCGACAGGCATGCTCACGTTGATGTCGTAGCCCAATGCGGCTAGGGCCTCGCGAGCCTTGGCCCGCTCCTTGCGCCAACTAATCGTCTTGGTCACATTCGTGATGTAGCCCTGGCCTAAAGCCAAGTTGTCAACCGTGTCGAGGTTGCCGACAAGGCCAAGGTCCTGGTGAACGAACCGGAGCCCCGAGGCTTCACTGGCTACCGGATCGCCCAGCTCTAGCGGTTCGCCGCCCACGAATGCTTCCATCCCTGGCTCAGGCACGTGAAAACCTGCAAGAATTTTTATCAAGGTGGATTTGCCACAACCGTTTTGGCCGACGAGGGCTCGAACTTCTCCCGGCGCCACCTCAATACTGACAGCGTCCAGCGCAATCTGAGCTCCGAAAATCTTCGAGGCGTTGCGCACACTGAGCGCTGATGTCATAGCTGATGTCATAGGTCTTCCTTCACATTCGAGCCAAGGGTACCGGCAAAAATCCCAGATGCAAGGCTTTCCAAGTATTCCCCGATCACGATCGAGTATCACTTCCGTTTCTCACATCAGCGAACCCAACCCGGGCGTGCGCGGCCGCTAACCGAGCCATTGGGATCCGAGATGGAGAGCAAGAAACGTAGTCCAGTCCAAGCCGCTCGCAGATCTCAATTGATGACGGGTCGCCCCCGTGTTCGCCGCAAATCCCCAGCTTGATGTCAGGTCGAACCGTTCTCGCCTTGGTGACCGCGTACGACATCAGCGCACCGACGCCAGCTTCGTCGAGTTCAGCGAACGGGCTGGCGGTCATCAGCCCCTTAGAAAGATAAGTGCCCAGCATTCGTCGCTCAACGTCGTCACGGGAGAAGCCGTAGGTCAACTGGGTCAAATCGTTCGTACCGAATGACAAAAACTCTGCCCACTGCGCCAGCTGGTCGGCGAGCAACGCGGCCCTCGGAGTCTCGACCATGGTGCCGATTTTGAACGGAATAATCATGCCGGTCCGCGATGAGACTTCCTGATTCACGCGACGAATTAGCCGGAGCATCATGACAAGTTCCTCGGGGATAGAGACCAGCGGAATCATCACTTCGAGTTCGGGTCGGGCCTGCCCCGCAGACACAACGTCAACCCACGCGTTAAACAATCCTTCGACCTGCGCGGGGTAGAGACCCTCATGGATCAACGCGAGCCGTACGCCACGTACGCCAAGCATCGGGTTTTCTTCGTGCATGTGCTCCAGCATCCGGGCCTGGTCGGCGTCTTCGGCCTCGGCCGCGCTGGCAGGTAGGAATTCGTGCATCGGCGCATCAAGTAGCCGCACCGTGACCGGGCGGTCACCAACGGCGCGCAATAAATCGCGAAAATCCTCACGTTGGGCGTCTGCGAGGGCAGCGAGGGCGACTTCCTCCGCGTCGAAGTCATGGGAAAGGATCACCCTACGAACGAGCGGCAGCCGGTCGCCCATGAACTGATGCTCGGTGCGACACAACCCGATTCCTTCGGCTCCCCTGTCGATAGCGGTAGCGGCGTCAGCGCCGGTGTCGGCGTTAGCCCGAACACCTAGACGACGCAAGCCATCGGCCCAACCCAGCAGGGTGGTCAGGCTCGGTGAAGGGACAGGTGGCTCAATAATTAATTCACCGACATAAGCAACGCCGGAAGCGCCGTCGATCGAGATGACGTCGCCGGTGCGCAATACGTGTGTACCGGCGGTAAGCGTCTGCGCCTCGTGATCAATGCGCAATTCTCCCGCACCGCAAATTGCCGGTCGACCCATTCCGCGGGCAACGACCGCCGCGTGTGAAGCCGAGCCGCCATTAACGGTCATAATCCCGGTCGCGGCCATCATTCCGGGTAAATCGCCGGGGGTTGTTTCGGTCATAACAAGAAGTACGGATTCACCCGCCTCTGCCCGGTCAACAGCACTCTCGCTGGTGATTGCAATGCGTCCGACAGCCGCCCCAGGGGATGCGGCTAAACCTGAAACAAATGGGATTTCGGCGCCAGTCAGTTTTGGCTGCGGGTGTAACAACTCGAGCACGTGTGCGGGTTCCGTGGCTCGTACCGCCTCAGTTTCATCGGTGATGCCACGAGTAGCAAGATCAACGACAAGGCCTGTGGCGACTCTCGCGTTAGGCCTGCGCATCTGCTCGAGTCCCACCAAAGCAAGGCCATCCGGACCGAACTCAAAGTCAACGATTACCGCGGTACGGAGTCTGCCCTCAAGCTCGGCGAGTACCCCCGTCAGCATCTCAACTCCGTCGGGCAATTTATTCAGCGGATGGCCAATCTTCTGACGCTCGCTGCCGGCGCGGAAACCGTGCCGGAACAAACCATTAGGGGCGAACTGCCCCGAATCCATGTCACGCGACATGGCGAACCCATGGCCCTCGAAGTCGTGCTCGGTAACAACGATAGTTTCTAGATGAAGGGCCAACGGAAGATCTGGCGGAAGGTTTTGCTTACGTCGGGCGCGCGCCGCGCGAGGTGAATTCCAACGCTCGATCATTGCCTTGGCACCGGCGGCGACCTGCTCACTTCTTTTGGTGGGGAAAGGTGACGTCCCCTTTTCCTCACACAACTGCCGAAACGGCGCAACTCGTTCGACGAGATCCGGGTAATCAAAATCAAGTGAGCCCAAGTCCTCATTTGGCACGCTTAACGCGTGCTCGGCAATAAAGGCCGCCGTTTTCCACCACGCCAGACCTAAGTCACTTCGCGCTTTCGTGCCTAGCCCGTCTGGGATAACACTGCGCTTGAGCCCGAGACAAGTGAGATCTGGCGGTAAGCCAGCTGCAGCGACCGGTGCGCTTGCACTCAACCGCAGAAGTACCAGACCACCAGTCTCGGTGGTGGTACTGATCTCGCGGCCAGAGATGAGTTCCAACAAATTCATCGCCGCTTTAGCTCGGTCAGGTGATGTAAAGCCAGGGACGTTGGGAACGGGAATAGTCAAACCTGCGCCAACCGAGAGTCCAAGGCCGGCGAGGGTTTCTAGTTCAACGCCGCGAGTACACAGTGACCGAGCATCGAGACCACGCTCAATGCCACTGCCGAATGGAATTAGTCCGACGTCATCTACCGGACCCGATCGCGGCGCAGGGCTCACGCCCCACCCCCAGAAACGAGGCGCTCCTCAAGCTCCTCATCTTCTTTGCGCGACATACCGATGGTGAGAATCAATTCCTGGTGAAGATGCATCCAGACCGTGTGATATGAGTCAATCAGCGGCGACGCGAACCATGTGTCGTCTCCGTCATCGAGTTTCGCCAATGCTGCAGTGAGCATCTCCCGGTACCCCGCCATGCGGGGAATATCCTCGGTAAACCGTTTGAGAAGGGGAGCAACAGCATCGTCGATGTCGTCAAGGCGATCACGTATATCGGCGTCATAGTTTTCGTCCAAGTGGTCGTTAACGCTGCCATCGGGGCGCACCTGCCACGCCGTGCAGAGGTCACGAAGTGAGCGGTTCACCGGAAGAAATCGGTGAAAAGTGGCCATGATGCGCTCGCGCTCGGGTGCTTCTTGCGGCAGTCGTAATTGTTCAGAGACCAAGGCGGTTCCGACCGGAGTCGGCATCATGATCGGGCCTTTGATCAGAATCAGCCCAGCGTCGGCCAGAGCTTGTTGCTGCGCGCTTACCTCGCCACGGGCCATTCCTCGAATTACCAAAGTTACGAGAGCATCTTGTTCTCTCTCTGCCAAAACCACGTCACTCATTTACTTCTCCACACCACGGGGCCAGCCTTGAACGGCTAACCAGTTAATAGGAAGTCCTACTATCGCAGAACTCGGCCACATTTACATAAGAATGTCAAAGAAACACTACTTCCGGCCCCGGTTCACGCCTCTGCATTGTGTAAGTTCCCACACATCCCTCGCCATAAGGGGTAGTGACCGAAATTCCTAGCAGACCGCTCCGATCTGAACTGCAACTCGTTATTTGAGACGCGCAAACAGTGGACATCCGCGACCATGCAAGCGCCTGAGCTAGCCCGGACGCTGTAGCCGGGCTAGCTCGCAAATGGTCAGACGGTTTCGAGCACCTCGATGGTGCCTTTGGCACCGTCGACCCGAAGTAGGTCGCCAGACTTGAACATCCTTGTTGCACCGGGCAGACCCGCGACACAGGGAATCCCCAGTTCACGAGCGACGATCATCGCGTGCGATGCCATTGAGCCCGTGTTGACTACGACCGCCGTCGCGACCATGAACAGCGGCGTCCACGAGGGATCCGTCTGGGGGGCGACCAAGATTTCGCCGGGCTCGAAGTCCCCAATTGCATCCGTGTCGAGCACAATGCGGGCGCGTCCTTCAACGACACCTTGCGAAGCAGCAGCACCGTTGAAGATGTCGCCAACGCTGGCACGATCCACGGTGAGCGATCCCTTGCGGGGTAGTTCAGAAATTGCGGGGATCGGCTGTGCGCTGTCGAGAAAAGTGGGAACCTCAAGATCCTTGAGTTTCATCCACTCGGTCTGCCGTTGACGAATACTCGGCAGCAGCGTGGTCTCGCCAAGGGCGAGGGCATCCAACTCGTTGTCCAGTGCGATAAAGATCTGTCGCGAATCGTCTAGAATACCCTGTGCCGCCAGTCGACTACCCAACTCAATCAATGCCATGCGTGCTTCGTTCATAATCTTGATACAGGACGACTTTCCGCTTTCGCGCCAGCCTGCAAAACGTCGAGCCGAACCAATAGCCCCGCGGAACATTGCCTCGGTTGCTTGGTCCATACCTTCGGTGGCCTCGAGCATGGCCTGGTCGGTTGCTGCGGCATGCAGTGCCTGCTTTGCCGAAGGTGATTCAGAATCGTTGAGTTGACGCATCTTGTCTACGAGTGCGAGAGCGAGTGAAGGCTTGGACTCCCACGACTCGGTTCCCAGATCCCATTCGGATGGACCGCGGTAACCGAACTCTGCGATAAATGCGGCGAACTCGTTCCAGAAGCCACCGGTGGCGGTCGAGAGTTGGGCGGCGACTTTATCTACACCATTGTTGAACAGCGCGCTCATTTCTGGGCTTGCCTTGACCGTGCGCGAGAGGGACCACAGTGAATAGGTGGGCGCAGCGGACTCGACGTCACCGGCGTAGCCGAGGATCGTGATCAGCAGGTGGGCCTTTTCAGCACCCAGCATTTGACCGGCAACCGCTGGACCGACCGCCGCATTTGAGGCGCCGATCTGCTCCGAGCGCCAAGCGAGTCGTTCATACGGCATGACCGAGCGGGCTCGAGCGACGAGTGCGCGGCTGCTCATGGCCTTGAGGTTGGGGCGGTTGCGACGCAGGTCGTCAGCTATCGCGGAGTCTTCATCCGCGCCCTCAAACTTCGAGGTGGTGAGCACCCAGTTAGCACGAGCACCCCCAAGAGCCGTGAGCGACTCGTTCGCATCCGTTGGCGACGCGACGTGGGGTGGAGCGCCAGGGGAGTTAAAAAAGATCGAGTCGATGATCTCGGGGGTCATGCCCTTGCGGACTCCCAAGACGCGGACGGAACTTTGATTGATGTAGAGGTAGCCATAAAAGAATCCAGCAACGGCAGACTCTTCGGTGAGTTCGTCGGCTGTGAAACAAACGTCTTCCACGTAACCAGAAGCCCAGCCCGGGAGCACGTTGGGGATCCAGCACATGGTCGCACCCAGCGGTGTTATCGGATCGGCCATCACGTCGGCGGCATTGAGACGAGTAAAAATTGGGAATCTTTTGCTGGGCTCGGTATCTGTGAGCCACGCCTTTTCTGACATGTGAACGTCCATTTCGTGATTGGGGGCGGGGTAGTGGCGAAATCCAAACGAGTGTTACGTGAAAGGGCAACATTACCACTATTAAGCGTGGACTACCTATGAAATCCCACTATCGAAGACCATGCACCGGTTCATGTGCCATCAGTCGTCGAATGCTTTCATGAGCATGCTGAACAGCGGTCTCGTTTCGTCCGATAATCATGTGCTTGTCGGCGAGAGTTGCTAGGCCATTTTGCACGTGCGTCTGCGCCGTGTAATCCTCATCTCGGAACGCCGCGAAAAACCACTCGGCTGTTTTTTCCGCCTCCAAAAACTCTTCCGGTGTTTGCGGGGGCGTACGCAGCAGGGTTGTTTGCCAGGTCATCGATTCTCCCCATGAGTCACCGGGCAGGATGATCGAGATGACGGTGCGTTCACGCCAGCCGCCGGCAATCGACATGCCTGGGAAAACCCAGTAAACAAGTCCCATTGCCGCTGCCGGGTCCCATTCTTCGCGCGGTTTCTCCATCATCGCATCAAGGGTTTTCAGCGCGAATACATTACGCACGTGCGGACCAAATCGGTCGTGCGTCATGCGGTTGGTGTGGTTGGTGAGGGCGACCGTATTAGCGTGTAGTGAACTGAAGTGGTAGCCCTCGAGATACCCGTCAAGGGTAACTTTCCAGTTCGGACCGGGAAGAGTTTTGGTCGTAAAATGAGTGCACTTATCCAGCTCGAGTGCCTCGAGGTGGGGTTGTATCTCGCCCAGCCATGCGTCGATCCCCAAATCCATATCAGGGGTAAGTCCGATGAAAATGAAACCGGCTCGCTCCTCACAAGGGAGCTGAACCAAACTGTAATCCTGTTTATCAACATCGCCGAAGGTATCTTCGCCAGGAACACCGGTGAGCGTGCCATCGGTGTCATATGTCCAGGAGTGGTAGCCGCACGTGAATCGACGTGCGCTGCCGCAGCCATCGGGTAAAAGTTTCATCGCGCGATGTCGACAGACATTAAGCATTGCACGCATGGTCCCGTCCTTGCCGCGAACCAAGATGATCTCCTTGCCAACCACCCGCATTGTTTTAAAGTCGCCAACATTAGCAAGTTCTGCCGAAGTGCCCACCGGCAAGGGAATTGTATGAAAGATTTCTTTAATCTCCCGCTCCCATAGATCTTGGTCGAGGTAATCCGAGATTGGAATTTTCAATTGCTCGGGAGCCATGTCGGTGGCCTGGTTGCGCAAGTGGGACACGAGTCGATCAAGGATCGACATTGCCTCTTCGCGATTCATTGCGGTATGAGCGCCGGATTGGTACTGAGGCAAGGTATCCGTCATGTTCCCAACGTAGTCGGTTTCCACCGAGGACCGCTCAATTTGTTCGGATGCCATCGTGAAGGTGCTGGCTCTCGTTTATCGAGTGCACCCGACGAATATCACCTTTAATCCATACTCTGCTGATCGAGCAGTGTGAGGGCAGGAAGAACATGTCGTCCTCGATTTTCAAAATCTCACTTATAACCGCGTTAATCACACCGCCGTGGCTGACCAGGACAACATGCTGTCCTTCGAAGTCTGTGACAAGTGTTTCGATTGCTCCCCTTATCCGAGTGCGAAACTCGGTAGATCCTTCACCGAAAAACATGTGATCCCACATGACCTGTCGGTAAAAAGCCTGCTCACGAGCAGCCCACTCATCCGGATCCACCAGCGTCTGCGGGTTCACGCCCGGCGCCACATCTCGATAGGACTGAATCTCCACGAACTCGGGACGCACGATGCGCGCTAACCCATGCGGGGACGCAATAATCTCAGCTGTTTCCATTGCCCGGCGCATGGAACTGCAAACGACAACATCCACTTCCTGTTCGGAGAGCAGACCCGCAAGAGCCGCTGCTTGCGTCCGACCCAATTCGCTCAACAATGGGTCTGCCCAAGCGGAGTGGTCAAACTCGACGTTGGTCGGAAAATCCTGCTGGGCATGGCGCACCAGCGTTAGTCGGGTTACCCCGCTTTCCAGGAGCAGGAACGGAATCCGAACAGAAAACGGTGGCTCAGGCGATAGCGGTGGAGGAGCAACCTTCATGCGCATTCAACGACTGTAACCGTGCCGGTGGATCCATCCAGTTCAACAAGTGTGCCGCTCGGCAGCGACGTGCTTGCACCAGCGACAGAGACCACACATGGAACACCCAATTCGCGACTGACGATCACCGCGTGGCTCCCCTGCGCCCCGATTTCACAGATCACCGCACTCGCGATCATGAAAAGAGGGACCCAGGAGGGGTCCGTCGTGGCACAGACCAAGATCTCACCAGGCTCTAGCGAGTCCGCATCGGCGAGGTCCAAGAGCACCCGGGTGCGGGCGGTAACGACACCCTGTGAACCCGGGATCCCTTTCATTTGCGCCCCGACCAAAGCGCCTTCACCCTCGGCAAAGCGTCGGCGGTTCGGCCACTCACTGATCGGGGGGATGGGCCGGTCACGAATAACGAGGTATGGCGGCTCAAGGTCGGCCAGCGTGAGCCACTGCCCATGCCGTGCGGCCAGGATTTCGGTGAAGGTCGCCGGGTCCACGAGAAAGGAATCCAGTTCACTTTCAAGCAGCTGAAACACGTGCATTGGATCGGTGAGGTGACCACGCTCGTACATCCGAGTGCCCAACTCGCGGAAAGCGAGTTTGGGTTCCTGCATCAACATGACGGTGGCGTTCTTACCCGCTTCACGCAGCCGATAGGCGGACTGCCCCGATGCAATACCCGCAGCTAGTAAACCCGAAGTGGACTCGTCTTCTGCGACCGCAGCCGTGAGTTCCGCCACGGCGGCTTCGCGACGCTTGGCTGACTCACCGGACCGCAGGCTCGGCGACATTGCATCTTCCTGCCGGCGAACCCGATCAATCATTTGGTAGGCGAGCGTCGGATTAATCAGCCACGTTTCGGCGCTAATCTCCCACTCGTTCACTCCGCGATGCCCGAACGTATCAATCAATTCGTTTAATTGCGAAGTGAAATCACTTGCAGTCGGCTCACTGGCAAGCCGCTCGGCAAGGCCCACAACACCGGCGTCAAATGCCGCCATTAGTTGTGCGGAACTACGCACGACTCGGGACAGGTCCCAGACCCGCTCGGGCATGCCCGCGGAGACCACGTCTCCCAGTGCACCAAATATCTGAATGGCCAACTCGGATTTGCCAACCGAGTCTGCGATTCCCTGCACAATTTGCGGTCCTACGGTAGCGCCGATTACAACCTGTGCGTAAGCCTCCCATCCCGGGCGCTGCCAGCGGGCCGAGGTGCGTCCGTACTCCACAAGTTCGCGATCTGAGACGGTAGTGAGGTCTGGTCGGGTGGCTCGCCAAGCAGCAGCGTTCGCGAGGTACTCGGCCGCGAGCATTTTTTGGGCACCGCCCAAGATCGCCCCGAAGGACTCACCCAATTTTACTGAACATTCTTCATCGTCGTCCCGAGGATCGTGCACGTACGGAGGAACTGTCGAGTTTTGTCCGAAGAACGAGATGTCGATGGCATCGGGTGTGCCACCGGGCATTCGGTGTCCGAAAACCCTACCCAAGGAAACCTGATTGTAGAAATAGCCGCCCCATGAACCGAATGTCTCGGGCTTGGTCCACAGGAATTCGTCCGGATTGAATGTGCCGAGCGCGATCCACGCGTCAGCCGTTCCCGGAGCCACACCCTGTTCCCACGTCAGGGACCAGTTCAACGGAGTGAAAGGCTCTGGTCCAACTTCGTCGGCATTGGCGCGTGTGTATATGGGAAAACGCTCACTCGGCTCGGTATCTGCAATCCAGGTCTTCATCTTTATTCCTCTACGAATAGTTTTGGGGGTCAACGTTCTCGGTTAGGAGGCGCCAGAAATCACGGCGCGGTCACCCTCTTTCCACATCCGATCCAGTCGCCGGTAGGCGATTCGCCAGCCGTCGGGGGTACGAACAACTCGGTCGGCGTACTCGCCACCCAAGGCATAGTGCTTCACGGTGCCCGGTGTGGATTCTCTAATGTGCTGGGAGATTAAGTACGTGCGCACCTCGGCTTCGTCGCCGGAGAGTTCAATCAGGCTCTTACCGACTAGGTGCTGGGTCGAGTCCAACCCGGTGAGGGTGCCTTCGATCATGGCTCGGATCTGCGGCGCTCCTATGGGGCAGCCAAGGCTACCGCCGTCAAACGTTGCATCGGGGGTAAACAAGGTCTCCAAGACGTCGAATTCCTTCGCGTCGATTGCCCGCGAATACCGAATGAGCAGTTCTTCGATCTCAATTCGGTCTATCACGTCCTGCAAGTTCATAACCATGATGGAGAAACTAGACTGTGGCTTCAATTAATGCAAGGACTTCAAACAAAACTTTACAACCAAGGAGAATCCCATGACCGACACCGCGAAGAACTGGGAAGATGTCAAAAAGTACAACTTAGATGAGCAAGATGAGAAAGACATGTTCGATGCTCAAATCGAATGCACGCTGATCTGGGCTGGAAAAGAGGGATGGCCGATGGGGGTAATCGTCAACTACATCAATCGAGATGGCCGTTTCTGGCTGACTGCGAGCGAGGAACGCCCGCGGGTCAATTCCATCCGTAAAGACCCTCGGGTCAGCATCGCCATTACGTCCAAAGGCTCGGGCATCATCGAACGTCGTTCTTTGACGTACAAGTGCCGCGCTGTCGTGCACACCGATCGCGAGACACTTGATTGGGTGCTTCCGGAGTTTGCTAACGCTATGCGTCCCGGTGAGCCCGAAAAGGCCGAGGCCTTCCGCGAAATGCTCGACTCCCCGGGCCGGGTTGTTTTTGAGCTCACTCCTGAAACCCGGATCGGCTTTGACAGTGCAAAAATGTGGAAGGCCTCCGAAGGAGCACGCCCGAGTGATTCACCCTCTGCACCCAGTAAGACTGATTAAAACCCAACCATCGATAGGAACTCAATGCGCTTTGAAAACAAGATCCTGTTTGTTACCGGCGGCGCCAGCGGTATCGGCCGCGCCACGGCCGAGCGAGTGGTTGCCGAAGGTGGCCGGGCAGCGTTGGTTGACCTCGACCTTGCTAAGGCGCAAGCCGTTGCTCTAGAAATCGGCGGTGGTTGTATTGGCCTTGAGGCCAATGTCGCCGACGAAGCTCAGGTGAAAGCAGCCGTTGAAGCAACGGTCGATCAGCTCGGTGGCATCCATCTTGCACTCGCGGCGGCTGGTCATGCGGAGTTCGGCCCTTCGGCGGAGTGGGACATGGCTCGCTTCAATAAAATGACGGAAGTACACGTTGGCGGGACCTTTAACGTATGCAAATACGTGACGCCCGTGATGAAATCAAGTGGGCATGGTTCCATTGTCACGATCGCTTCGACCGCCGCTTTCACGGCCAACAATTCCAACGTTCCCTACGGTGCGGCAAAGGCTGCGATCACCGGCCTGACGCGTCAATTTAGCCTAGAGGCACTGCCCGAAGTTCGCATCAACTGCATCGCGCCCGGTCGAACAATTACCGGCATGACAACCCCACTCATGATTGCCCGCGGCGGCGACATGGCAAAGGGTGAAGAGATCTTTGGTCAGGCGATTCCAATGAAGCGGATGGGCACCGCTGCCGAACTTGCAGCCGCGATCTGTTTCTTCCTCAGTGATGACGCGTCATTTATTACCGGCCAGACCCTAATCGTGGACGGCGGAGAGACGATCGTCTAGCGGGGAAACCCCTTCAGGTCGAAACGATTCGTGCGATACTCATCGGACCAATATCCCCGGAGGAAATATGCCACAGCACGACAACATTGACCCAGAGTCCCTTTCGCCCCTTGTTGCTCTCTACGAGGCGCTGCCCGGTGGTTTCAACGCTATCCCTGACATTCAGGTGCGCCGCGCAACACTCAACGGCATGCTCGAGGCGATGACGGCGGATTTGCCACCCAATGAAAATGTGCTCGTTGAAGACCGGGTAGTTCCTGGGCCCGAAGGTGGCCCCGATCTTGCGGTGCGCGTCTACCGCCCCGTTAATGCAGTTGGCCCGCTTCCGGGAATTTTGTTCATTCACGGTGGTGGCATGATCCTTGGCACCCTCGACACAGACCACCTCACGGCGACCATGCTGTGTGAAAACGTTGGCGCCATCGTCGTCTCAATCGATTACCGGCTAGCTCCAGAAAACCCAGCGCCCGCAGCTGTTGAAGACTGCTACGCCGGCCTTACTTGGATGGCCGGTCACGCTGACGAACTGGGCTACGGTCCGGTTGAGCGGTTGGCTGTTTACGGCGGGAGCGCGGGCGGTGGTCTTGCAATCGCAACGGCGCTGGTATCCCGCGATCGGGGCGGGCCGACGCTTCGATATTTGATGGCTCCCTACCCTCAGATCGATGACCGCAATGTGACGGCGTCCAGTCTGGAGATTGTCGACATCGGTATTTGGGATCGCGCGGGCAATATCGAAGCTTGGGAGTGGTACCTCGGTGGGCAGCCAGCCGACCAGTATTCGGCACCAACCCGTGCGAAGGACCTCACCGGACTGCCACCATCCTTCATTGATGTCGGCGACCAAGACATGTTCATGGATGAGGATCTGGAGTTTGCGAGTCGACTGAAGGACGCGGAAGTGCCGGTTGAATTACATGTCTATCCGGGCGCTTACCACGCTTCCGAAGTCTTTGCCCCAACCGCCGAACTTAGTCAGCGGATCTGGGCAACGCGTATTGCTGCACTTCAGAAGGCACTCGCCTAAAGATTTTAGCTAAGGATGGTGTCGCGCAGTCGGGTAATATCTGCCGCGTCTAAGCCCTTCGCGCGAGCCCATCCCTCAGCGCTGCCGTAGGTCTTCGTCATGATGGCCAGAAACATCCGCATGGTTTCAGGCTCGGACGCGAAAATCCAGTCGGGGGCTGTGGCTAAGCCATTGTCTTTGAATACCTGTGCGTTTCGGATCCGCTCAATGATCGGGCCCATGTTGGTACTGGTCACGTGATAGTCGGCCACGATTGTTTCGTGCGCGACACCGAGAATGTCTAGGAGCATCGCGATAACTACACCGGTGCGATCCTTACCTGCAGTGCAATGAACAACTAATGGTCGGTTCACCGGGTTGGACATTAAACGCAATGCTTCGATGATGGATTGCGCATTGGCTTCCAACTGCCGCACGTAGTCGTCAACGAGATTGTCAGCCCCGCCGGCTTCAACTTGCTCTGGCGTAATACCCGACTGTGGGAGCATGGGAAGGTGAATCATGCGGGCCGGAACATGCCCGATCGTATAACCCTCGTGGGTCACTTCTAGCACCATGCGTAAATCAACAACGAGTTCCGGCGCGACAATATTCGCAAGATCCAATTGACCCTGATCGGTCATTCCTTTCGGGTTGTCACTGCGGATCACTTGACGCGATCGAATCACCCGGCCGTCTTGCGCACGTAAACCACCAAGATCGCGTACGTTGACCAGACCCTCGATTCGTAGTTCCTGCGCTCGGGATGCGTTCACGCAGCCTCACTCCCTATCTCACCAGCAACACGTCGAGCCGACGCCAACAACTTTCTTGCTAGTGCCATCGGATCCCCGGGGTCGGACTGACCCACCAACGGTGATTCAACAGAGAGAATTGTTTCCGGCGAAAGGGCCGCAATGAACTCGCGCACCGGAAGGTCGCCCTCGTCGGGCATCAGTCGACCCCGAACACCTTCACCGCGCGCAGCATGCGCATTCGCAGCAGGACCGGCCCCCGGAGCGCCACAGATCTGCGCGTAGGGAAAAAGTTCCCATGGGTATTTCCGTAAATCATTCGGGTGCCCGCCTGAACGTTCCAGGTGCAGAGAGTCAGCAAGGACAACGACATTGGGCGCACCACATTGCTCGACGATTTGAACACAGGTAGCGAGGTCCTTCACTGCCGAGAACAACATGAACTCAACCGCGATGAAAGTTCCATGTTCGGCCGCAAGTTCGGCCACCTGTGCGAGTGTGTCTATCCTTCGCGATTCGTCGTCGTCTTCAACGGTGGCGATCACGTAACGAGCACCTAATGCTTGGGCTGCTTCAAGTAGCGGTCGCGAGGCCTCCACCGCGGAGGGGCCAGACATGCGGATCACCTCAACGTCGAGAACGCTAATGCCCTCGTCCTGCACCGCGCGACGCAGTGACTCAAGAGCTCGGTCATCACCTAAAACTTTGTGATCGATCCCGGTAGAAGGGCTAGGGGTAAGCCGGAATCCGGTGAAGTCAAACTCTGCCTCAGCCGCAACTGCCGCGAGTCGTGCGGGTGGGACGGAGATCATTGAGAGGTGCGCGAGTTCGTATAAACGCTTCATATTACGTACCCGTCAGTCGTTCAACGATCGGAAGATACGCATCTAGGTGTGCATCGCCAACAGTAATGTAGGAAAAGCCGTACTCCTCGCGGCGGCGCTGTAACTCTTCGCAGATCTCCTCAACACTACCGACGGCCGCGTGTGGAAAACGCTTTAGTTCAGCGAGTTCCATACCAGTGCGCGACATCACGGCTTCGGCAGTGATCTCTGAACGTCCCTGCACCGAAATGAAGTAGGTGGCGGTCTCTAATTCGATGTCAACAAATCGTTCCCCGGCTCCCGCCTTAATCCATTCAATTTTTTTGTGGGTTTCATCTTCGGTCGAAGAAGAGATGCTGCCGGCCCCCACGGTTCCACTGCTGTTATTGAAATTGACGCTGACAATGTCTGCGAGTTCACCCGCCAAGCCCAATACCTTGGGTGCGCCACCACCAATCATTAGTGGCGGCCACGGACGCTGCACCGGTTGTGGGACTGCACGGTACCCGGATGACTCGATGAATTCACCGTGGTAGTCGACCTCGCCTTCGTCGGCGTAGGCCATGCGCATGAACTCTGCGGTCTCACGCAGTAGTTGAATGCGCCGGCCCGCAGACTCAAAAGGAATACCCAGGGCCTCGTACTCGTTGACTAGCCAGCCCGCCCCCAGCCCGATCTCGAGCCGACCTTCGGAGAGGACGTCAATCGAAGCCATCTCTTTTGTCAAAACGGTCGGCAGATGGTAGCTGACACAGACCATGCGCGAACCGACCCGAAGTGTGGTCGTTGCCATTGCCGCCGCGGTCATTGCCGGAATGATGGCAAGGGTTTGTACCCGGTGCCCGGTGCCTTCGATTTTGCTCCCTGGACCTAATAGATGGTCGGCGACGTGAAGGGTGGAGTAACCACTGTCCTCAACTTTGTGGGCAAGGTCAACCCATTCCTTTAATGATGTTGAACTAAACGCTTGAACAGCGAAACGAAATGGTCGGGTCATATCTGTGCCTTTCGTGCGGTGCGGAAAAACGAACCTTGCGCCGCTGTGAACCCACCATCAACAAAGAGGGTTTGTCCAGTGATCCAAGACGCATCGGGTGAACACAAAAAACTGACAGCATTTGCGATGTCCTCCGGCGCACCCATCCGACTAACCGGGAGCACTCCGGCGATAGCAGCCCGCGCACCTTCATCGCCGTAGTGGCCAGCAGTCCCTTCGGTAAGGACCGTGCCCGGACCGACCGCATTACAGCGCACACCGAACGGGGCAAACTCCACCGCCATTGCCTGGGTGAGTTGGTTTACAGCGGCCTTGGACGCCGGGTACAACGAGGTGCCAGCCGCGTGGGCTCGGGAAGTTATTGAGGAAATATTAATGACAACTCCACCACCGTTGTTTGCCATTAGTGGAACGAGTGCTTGGGCCATCAGAACCGGGCCGATCACGTTAACGTTGAGGATGGCGCGCATTTCGCCCTGGGTCGTGTGCAAAAGGTCCTGATAACGCTGGATCGCAGCGTTATTAACGAGCACCTGACAGTTCGGTGCTTGGGCCGCCACCGAAGCAACCACTTCACTATCGGTGACGTCCACGATCGCGGTCCGACACCCCAGCGACTCGCGCACTTCTTCAAGGGGACCTGCCGCGATGTCGAGTGCGAGAACGTCGTAGCCATCGGAGATGAGTCGCTCTGCTATCGCCCGGCCGATTCCTTGACCCGCACCTGTTACGACTGCGGTTCCGTTGCTACTCATGCACTCTCCTGATCAAAACTCTTCGTCAACTGAACACTTCTGCCAAAGTGCACCGTGCACCGCCCACGCTACACATCGCCGTAAGACCTCGCGGAACTCCGGCGATTCCCACGCCACCCGGTCAACAATCCCCGTGTCCGCAATCCCAAGATCAGAAACGTCAAAGCGCCCACGGCAGTGGCCGAGTGTTAAATACACGACCTCGCCGTTGCCTTTTTTCCGAGTGAATAAAACGGGATGGCGCGTTTGAGACCCAGAATGCGAGACCTCAAAACCGGGGCAATCTCCGGTGAATTCGGTGTCAAGGATTACGTCAAGGTCGTCACGCAGTTCCATCACGTAAACCTCGTCGGTGGTCACAAAAGACGCCACACCCGCGACGAGTGGATGCTCAGGTTGCACTACTTCAATTCGTGCTGGTGCAATTGTTGGATGCGCGAGGAACCGGCTACCCAGTAACGCGGTGAACTCGGGCATCGTGTCAGGCGCGCGAAATACTTTTGCCCTACCCTCAATCGGTGGGTCGATCGCCGAATTTGTGGCGTGCAGAGCGAGTAAGCGAGTGCCGCCCTGCACCGCGCCGGAAAGGGACATTGCCTCCCCTGCAGTGGGCCGAATGTCACACGTGTACGCGATAACAGCGTCAGCTTTTGCCAGGACGTCGATCTCTGAGTAGTCAGAGTGCACGGTTGCTCGAGCACAATCATGTTCGCCTAAGAGATCGAGTAATTCGAGTCGAGCAAAGTCCACGTCGTGCCAGCGTCCACCCACGACCAATGCCACGTTAATACGAGAGGAGGCGCATCGCACGAAACGTGACATGCGATCCGCCCCCTTCGTCATTGCAAATTCGGTTCTGGACTGGGAACTTGGTGTGAGATCAGAACTGGGTCCGGACGGTCATGCCACCGTCGCATACCACGTTGGTACCGACGCAGTAGCCCATAACCGGGCTGGCCAAAGCGACGATAACTGCGGCCACTTCGCTGGGGTTTCCCATCCGTCCCAGCGGGATGGAGCCGAGAACTTTTTCGTACACCTCGGGACGACCGGCCTTGATCTTGCTCCAATCACCCTCCTCGAAGTAAACAGGTCCGGGTGAGACGGTGTTCACGCGAATACCCTTACTCGCAAGCGCGTGCGCGGCCGCCGAAGCGTGTCGGACGATTGCCGCTTTAAAGGCACCATAAGAGTTGGGCGAGCTTGGCCACACGTTGTCAAAGCCAAAGGTTGAGGACAGCGCGATGATCGATCCTCCACCAGCAGCTTCAAGGATTGGGGTTGCTTCGTCGATCAAATGAACCAATGGCAGGAGGTCGAGTTCAAGGCTTTGTTGCCACTGATCCGGGCCTTTGAGTGAACCGCCGGTCACATTGGACACCAGAATGTCAAGACCACCGAGGTCCTGCGCAGCATCGCGGATGAAACCCTTCAATTGGTCTTCCTTGCTGACGTCGATCGCGCGCGCGAAAACGGTGACGTCGGCTCCGCGCAACTCGGCAGCAAAGGCTTCTACGGCCTCTTCATTGCGGGCACAAAAAGCGACAGATGCACCTTCGGCGGCCAAAAGTTCGACGGTGGCACGACCGATTCCGCGGGTACCGCCGGTTACGAGAGCGTGTTTTCCAGTAAGGCCGAGATCCATATTGTTCCATTCTGTGTGGTGACTATTTTGGGGTGTCGGTCACAATGCGTGCCGAAGCTAGGATGTCCATGTTATCGGATTACGACGCCCAATTTAAACTTTTCCCCGACTCACGCCCATTTATGAAAGGAGGCGCAAATGAATCAGGTCACCGTGCTCCCCCTCGGCCTCGAACTCGAGGTGGCAGAGGACCAATCCGTAATCGTCGCCGCGCACCAAGCGGGCTATATTTGGCCCACCGAATGCCAGGGGGTCGCTTCCTGTGGCTTGTGCGTCAGCATTATTCGAGATGGTGCCCAGAACTGTGGCCCTATGCTCGATGAAGAACGAGAAACACTCGAAAGAACGATGGGCATGATTGATTCCTCCCGTCGCTTGGCCTGCCGCCTGTTGGTCACGGGCCCGGTGACCCTCACTAAACGTGGGGTCCGCCCACGCGAGCAGGAATAAATTAGTGAACGAACTTCCCAATCTCCACGCGCTAACACTTCGATTTGAAGCACTCGAGACCGTCGAACTCGCTGGAGCTGCATCATGGCGATACGCGGATGCCCTAGGTATCTTGGATTTCCAATTGTCGGCAGCAGTTTTTACCGAGGATGCAGCCCTGGCCACCAGCAGGGGCACCCGCCAATATCGGGAGGAAGTTGTCCCCTACTACCAAAGTGCGTGCGCTAATCCGATCAAACGCAAACACTCTCTGGCTTGCGTCCACACCGATAGCCGGGCCAAGTTGGCTCACCCGTGATCACACCGTATGACGTTGTACTACTTGACCTTGACGGAACGGTAATCCATTCTGAACCCGGCGTACAGGCTGCCGTTCGGCACGCACTCGTCACCGGGTTTGACATCGACCCAACCAAAGCGCAACTCGAGGAATTCATGGGACCGCCTTTGTCCGACGTGCTCCCACGCGTTTTCGGCCTCACGGATCCAGCCGACGAGCCACGATTTTTCGGGTTGTTTTGCACCGCGTATTTCCACGATATGGAGTACGACTTTGATTTCTATCCCGGGATGTGCGAACTCGTCAATGAACTAGCCGACGCAGGGGTTGTCATTGCCATAGCAACCGCGAAGCCGTCCGAATCCGCGGAACGAATACTTAAGCGCGCAGGCATCGTGCATCGCTTTAATTTCGTCGCCGGATCAGCCTCCGACGGTTCTCGCCAGGACAAAATCGATGTGCTGGCACATGCCATAGAGCAGATGCAGACGAATGCCCAGACACATCGGATCGTAATGGTCGGAGATCGCGCCCTTGACGTGCATGCTGCTCAAGCACACGGAGTTGACAGCATCGCCGTCGAGTGGGGCTATGCCCCGGACGGTGAACTCGACAATTGCGTTGCTAGCCACCGAGTCGCAACGGTTGCAGAGCTGCGGAACGTTCTTTTACCGGGTTGATTTAGTCGCTCCGCTACTTAACGCACCGCGGCGTCAAGTAGCGGAGCGAGACGGTCGGGAACACCGAGCCAGGCCTTCGGTGATGTAATCGTCGGGTCAAAGTTTGCGTCAATGGAAACAGCAGCTACACCGGCAGCCGCAGCAGCAGCGATCTGATCGCACAGTTCGTCAATGCTGAGCGGACGCAAGTTGGCCACGATGACAGGTGGATCTGTGAAAAGGTTCCAACACATTTTCAGCGGCTCGAGTTCGGCCGAACGCATCGATGCAAGAACGTTCATAGTTTCCAAGTGCTGTTCGAGAGTGCCCGATGCCGGATTCCACCAATCGAATTGTTCCGCGGTTCGCGCGAGCCCTACGTCTGAGCGCATGCCAGACATGAGCGGCGGGTGCGGCCGTTGAATGGGTTTCGGGTCAACATCGGATGCAGGGATGGAAAAAAACTCGCCCTCGTGGCTTACCGGATCTGGACCCCAGCAGGATTTCATCGCGTCAATGAATTCCCCAGCGCGCCGACCACGAGTGCGCGGGTCAACGTCATATTGCGCGTGTTCTTCGTCCGACCACCCGACACTGAATCCGAACACGGTCCGACCACCCGAGAGAACGTCCAGCGTGGTGATCCGCTGTGCCAGGTCGACAGGACGGTTATAACCCGCCACGAGAATGCTGGTACCAAGAACGATCTCAGATGTCCAACCTGCAACAACCGACAGTAATTCAAATGGTTGCAAAACGGAGCGGTAAACCTGCGGCACCGCGAGCCCAGGTCGTGCTGAGTAACCCGATAGGACTTCATGCGGATAGAACAAATGCTGTTGAACAAATAGATGCCCGAAACCGAGTTCTTCTGCTCGCTCAGCGAAACCTCGCACAGCGCCTGCATCAACCGAAGGACCCAACTGAGGGAGTGCCAAGCCAACTCGCATGTGATCGCTCAAGGGTAGAGACCGCCGCCGACTGTGACAACCTCGCCATGCATGTACGGAACTTCGTCACTGAGAAGCCAAGCGGCGGTCGCAGCTATTTCTTCTGGCTCTGCGTAACGACCCAGAGGAACGGCCGCGCTCATCGCGCCTTTGAAAGTCTCGACGTCAATTCCAGCGAGGCCGGCTAGGCCTTCTTCGAGCGGACGCATCATGCGGGTTTCAACGACACCCGGCGCGACAACGTTAACGCGCACTCCAAGTGGGCCGGCCTCTTTCATGAGCGACTTCGACATACCGATTACCGCATGCTTACTCGCAACGTAGACAGAGACTCCACCGTCTCCCTTAAGACCAGCGATCGAAGCGGTGATCACGATCTTGCCGCGATCGGACTGAGTCACCATTTGCCGCATCGCCGCTGAGGTGCCAAGAAAAGCGCTAAGTACGTTGACGGCAAACACTTTTTCGAAGTCAACAATGTCGAAGTCAGCGACCGTGAGCACCCGGCTCTCTACCCCGGCGTTGGCATAAAACATGTCAACGCTGCCGAAGGCTTCGACGGTGCTCGTAAAGAATGCAGCCGTATCATCCGCACTCGTCACGTCGGCGCAGATCGGCAGGACCCGATCGCCCAGTTCGGCCTTTAGGGCATCAATTCCTGATTCGTTAATGTCAACGGCAACAACATTTGCACCCTCTGCATGTAGTCGTCGAACGGCAGCTGCACCAATTCCACCAGCAGCTCCAGTCACTATCGCGGTTCTTCCTGAAATTCCTTTTAACATAATTCCTCCTAGATCTTGGCCGACCAACGAGCGTCCCCCTGCCGATGTGCGAGTGCAGATGCCCTCTTAATTTACTCGCAGGACGTACTCGTGTCTGGCAAAGCAATGTGTTGAAATTCACTTGGATCAAGGTCTACCAAATCTCAACGCAATAACCCAGCGCCCGATGTTTCTCGCATCCCTTGCTCGCTAGCCCGCGATATTGCGCTCTCCATCCCAATACGGACGTCGCAATAACTTCTTGTCCACTTTTTGCATTTCATTGCGAGGTAGCTCTCCCAAGTATTCGTAACGCCGCGGAATCTTGTATGCCGCTAACCGCTCACGGCAGAACGTAGCAAGGTCTTCGGAGCTCGGTGGGGCTGTTGGATCAGAAGGCACTATAAATGCTAGAAGTTGCTCCCCGAGATCAGCGGACGGGATGCCGATAATCGCAACGTCTGCGACACCGGAGTGATCGCGCAGCGCATTCTCACTCTCAGACGGGTACAGGTTCACTCCACCGGAAACCACCATGTCCGAAAGACGATCAGTAATAAAAATGAAACCTTCCTCGTCCACGTGGCCCATGTCGCCGAGGGTGAATGCTCCCGGTCGCACATACGCCTTCGCTGTCTTTTCTGGATCTTGGTGATAACTCGGTCCAAACCCAGCCGGTGCATTGAATGCGAGGATTCCAGTTTTCCCGATTTGTAATTCTTGACCGGACTCGTCAACAACAATGACGCCGAAAGGCTCGACCGCGCGACCGACAGACCCAGGGTGCCGTAGCCACTCGGGTGAGGTGATGCGGCACAAGGTGCCGGTCTCGCTGCCGCCGTATGACTCCAGCAGTACTGGACCGAACCAATTGATCATCTCCCGCTTGACGTCTGGCGGGCAAGCAGAACCGGTATGGGCAATGAGTTGCACGCAACTTACGTCGAATTCGGCGCGCACCGTAGGGTCAACGGCTAACAGCCTTTGGAAATGCGTTGGCACCATGACAGTTGAACTGACTCCGTAATTGTCGATGAGACCCAACACTTTCTCGGCGTCGAATTTGCCAACGATGACAACCGGACGTCCAAGTAAAAGGTGACGCACCGCGGTGAGTGGACCGTTGTGCTGCAGCGGCCCAACGACAATATGTGCGCCCTCGGGGAACTGTGCGCGCTCTCGCAATTTGTGAAGATATTGCTGGTGGTTGTCAACTTGTGCGAGCACCCAGCGCGTCTGTGTTCCGCGCGCCCGACCCGTGGTGCCAGACGTGTATACCATTGTGGGACAAGCCGGGCGTTCACGGAAGTCAACATCCGCGGGGGCAAAGGCAAGCCAATCATCCCAAAAAATTAAGCCTGGCTGCTCAGATGATTGCGTGGCTTCCGAATGCAAAACGACCGTGTGCACCATCCCGGCTTCGAGCGCCGCCACGGCAGTTGAGGCTCCGCCGGGGCCGGTAATGAGGCCCACCATTTGTGCATCTTCAATTTGATCGCGCAGTTCCGGAAGGGTGAGTTGACGTGATACTGCAACCGTTCCAACACCGGCCATCAGCCCGGCAGCGTGGGCTAACAAAGTAGGTGAAACGTTGTCGCCGAGGATGCCCCACCGCTGATTCGGATCGGGTGCGCCGATCAGCATTGCTGAGGCGACCGAGCGGAGCTCGGCAGCGGTGTCGGCCCACGTTCGAATCGACAATTCGTCCACGAGTGCCACTTCGTTGGGTTGTGTTGCGGCGATCTCGGCAATCGGCCCAAGATTTATGTCAGCCACAGCACGTCCTTTTGATCGAGTCATCTTGGTTTCGCGGTTTGCACCATTAAAGCGCACAGGCGGGAGGTTACTCCCTCTGATAGTGTCCGAAAACTTTCCCACCAAACGTCTTGGCGTAATCGGAGTAAAAATGGATTTTCAACCTAGCGACAAAGCTCAAGAGCTCTCTGCCCTGATGTGGGACTTCCTCAACGAGCGGGTGTTGCCAGCCGAAGCCGAATACGACGCTTACCGTGAATCCGTTGGCCCGAAAGACTTCACTCTCCCTCCAATCGTTGAAGAATTAAAGAAAGAAGCTCGCGCACTGGGGCTCTGGAATTTGTTTATGCCCGAATTTAGTGGACTCACCAACCTTGAGTACGCGCAGCTCGCCGAAATTTCAGGGTGGAGTGTCGACATTTTCCCCGAGGCCATTAACTGCCAAGCGCCCGACAGCGGCAACATGGAAACCATTCACCGCTTCGGGACAGAAGAACAAAAAAAGCAATGGTTGGAACCACTTCTCGACGGAACCATGCGCTCTGGTTTTGCTATGACCGAACCGAATGTGGCGAGCAGCGACGCCACGAATATCCAATGTTCGATCACGCGCGACGGCGACGATTACGTCATCAACGGCACAAAGTGGTGGACCAGCGGCGCGATGGACCCTCGCTGCAAAATCCTGATCGTGATGGGCAAGTCCGATCCTGATGGCCCAGCCCACCGCCAACAGTCAATGGTGCTCGTTCCCACCGATACGCCCGGCGTTCGCATTGTGCGTTCACTCACCGTTTTCGGCCGGCAGGATCAGCACGGCCACGCTTGGGTCGAGTTCGACGACGTTCGGGTACCTGCGAGCAACATTCTCGCGGCAGAGGGTGACGGGTTCATGATCGCCCAAGCTCGACTAGGGCCTGGACGAATCCACCACTGCATGCGTTCAATTGGTCAGGCCGAGCGCGCGCTGCAAATGATGGTCGAGCGGGCCAACTCTCGGGTAGCGTTCGGCGGACCGCTTTCCGACCAGGGATCAATCCAAGAGTGGATTGCCGAGTCCCGCATTGAGATCGAGCAGGCACGCCTGCTGACCATGAAAGCCGCGTGGATGATTGACCAAGGTGGCGCCAAGTCGGCCAAGACCGAGATCGCCGCAATCAAAGTCATTGCTCCACGGATTGCCTGCAATGTGATTGACCGGGCCATTCAGGTACACGGTGGGCTCGGAATCTGCGACGACGTCCCCCTCGCGAGAATGTACGGCTGGCAGCGAGCTCTCAAAATTTTCGATGGACCCGACCAGGTGCATCTACGCTCCATTTCGCGTTGGGAACTTAAACGTCCCCGAGAAGTTAAACTTCCCTCCTGATTGCTCGCCTAACCCCTTCGCAACTTTTGCTAAACGCCGCTTAATCTGCCCAAGAATCAGGGATAGGGCTACGCAAAGAACATTGATGTCCTATCATTTGAAGTCCACATGACAAACCGGCGTGGTGCCGGTGTCCAATTGAGGGGAGCCCCGATGAGCGACGTGAGCCCTGTCAGCCCTGTCAGCCCTATCAGCCCTGTCAGCCCTGTCAGCCCCGTCAAGGCTGGCCGCTCGCCAAAAAACCCCGTCCGCTTTGTCACCGCCGCCAGCTTATTCGACGGGCATGACGCCGCAATCAACATTATGCGTCGGATTCTGCAGTCACAGGGCTGTGAAGTGATCCACCTCGGCCATGACCGCAGTGTCGAGACAATTGTTCGAGCCGCCATCCAAGAGGATGTTCAAGGTATTGCGATCTCCTCGTATCAAGGCGGTCACATTGAGTACTTTAGCTACCTTCGGGATTTACTAGACAGTCGTGGAGCCGGGCACATTCGTATTTATGGCGGTGGCGGCGGCGTTATTGTCCCCGAAGAAATCGCCATTCTCGCGAAAAAACGCGTTCGGATTTTTTCCCCCGAAGACGGTCAGCGACTCGGCCTAGTCGGCATGATTGCTTCGATGGTGACCGAATGCGATGTTGCCCTCACCGAGGACGTACCGGCGCTAGACGCGGTACTCGCCGGACATGAGCGCGAACTTGCTCGGGCGGTCACCCTGCTCGAAGAAGGCAGCGCACCTGCCGGTTGGCTCGAAAAAATCCAGGCGGCTGCCGTCCAATCCTCAACTCCGATCCTGGGCATCACCGGAACCGGTGGGTCAGGAAAATCCACATTAACGGATGAACTATTGCGACGCTTTCGCACCGATCAAGAAGGCAAACTCCGGATCGCCGTTATCGCGGTTGACCCAACAAAGCGCAAGGGTGGTGGAGCACTGCTGGGAGATCGTATCCGGATGAACACAATTGAATTGGGATCCGTTACTTTCCGGTCCTTGGCCACCCGGGGCGCCGGTTCGGTTATCCCCGAGAACCTCGCCGACGTCATCACACTTTATAGGGCAACCCACGACTTGGTGGTTGTCGAAACTCCGGGGATTGGCCAAGGCGACTCGGGGATTGTTCCCTTTGTAGACGCGTCCCTTTACGTCATGACGCCAGAGTTCGGTGCCGCTTCCCAACTCGAAAAGATCGACATGCTGGACTACGCCGACGCTGTGGCAATTAACAAGTTTGAGCGTCGAGGCGCAGAAGACGCCCGCCGTGATGTCGCCCGCCAACTCGTGCGCAACCGTCAGGCATTCGGTTCTACATGGGAGGACATGCCGGTCTTTGGTACTTCCGCAGCCCGGTTCGCCGACGACGGCGTTACCCACCTCTACCACTACCTTTACGACCTCTTAGTTACCAAGGGCCTCGTCAGCAGCCCCGGCGTTCTTTCTCGGCTTGACGGGATGGTTCCCACCGGGCTCACCACGATCGTGCCGCCCGCCCGCGTTCGCTACCTCGCCGAGATTGCCCAAACCGTACGCACCTATCACGCCACCACCGATACTCAAGCAGGCATCGCTCGACGAGTGCAGCATCTGGGCACGGCTGCCGAAATGCTCAAAGAAAGTGGAGCTGACTCCACGCAGGTCGAGGCTTTACTCGAAACACAACAGACCCAAATGCAGCGGGATGTGGTTTCACTCCTTGATGCTTGGCCAGAAGTTCGCGAACAGTACGCACAAGATGAACTTGTTGTCACAATCCGCGATAAGGAACTACACACAACCCTGTGGAAAGACACCCTCTCCGGCTCCCGCATCCCGCGTGTCGCACTCCCACACACCGAAGATTCCGGTGAACTGGTGCGCTACTTGCGCGAGGAAAACTTACCGGGCAGTTATCCCTTCACCTCAGGTGTTTTTCCCTTCAAAAGAGATGGTGAAGCGCCCGCACGAATGTTCGCTGGAGAGGGCGACGCGTTTCGAACCAACCGCCGATTCCACCTGCTCTCCTCCGGTCAGCCGGCAACTCGGCTCTCAACCGCATTTGACTCTGTCACGCTGTATGGCCGTGATCCCAATGAAGAGCCGGATGTCTACGGCAAGGTCGGGACCTCTGGTGTCTCTATCGCCACCCTAGATGACATGAAAGTTCTGTACGCAGGCTTTGACCTTTGTGATCCGATGACTTCGGTTTCCATGACGATCAATGGCCCAGCACCAACAATTCTCGCGATGTTCATGAACACGGCAATCGATCAACGAATTGATGCTTTTCGGGAACGGGAGGATCGTGAGCCCACCCCCGAGGAAGCGGCAGAGATTAAAGCGTGGGTGCTTACCAACGTACGTGGCACCGTTCAGGCGGACATCCTCAAAGAGGATCAGGGCCAGAACACCTGCATCTTTTCCACGGAGTTTGCGTTGCGCTGCATGGGTGACGTCCAGCAATGGTTCATCGAAAATCAGGTTCGGAATTTTTATTCAGTGTCCATCTCCGGTTACCACATCGCCGAAGCCGGGGCGAACCCGATTTCGCAACTGGCCTTCACCCTCGCCAATGGTTTCACCTACGTCGAGGCCTATCTAGCTCGTGGCATGAAGGTTGAAGATTTTGCTCCCAACTTCTCGTTCTTCTTCTCAAACGGCATAGACGCCGAATACACGGTGCTCGGCCGGGTAGCTCGCCGAATCTGGGCGATCGCTATGCGCGAGCTCTACGGCGCCGACGATCGCAGTCAGAAACTCAAGTATCACGTCCAAACATCCGGACGGTCCCTGCACGCACAAGAGATGGATTTCAACGACATCCGCACCACATTGCAAGCACTCTGCGCGATCAATGACAACTGCAACTCACTACATACCAATGCTTACGATGAAGCCGTCACAACCCCCAGCCCACATTCGGTACGGCGAGCGCTGGCTATCCAAATGATTATTGACCAGGAGTGGGGTTTGTCCAAGAATGAAAATCCACTCCAAGGTTCCTACATTATTGATGACCTCACCAACCTCGTTGAGGAAGCCGTACTCCTCGAGTTCGAGCGAATCTCTGATCGGGGTGGGGTCTTAGGCGCTATGGAAACCGGCTACCAGCGCGGACGGATCCAAGACGAGTCAATGCTCTACGAACATAAAAAACATGACGGTTCACTTCCCATTATCGGCGTCAATACGTTCCTCAATCCCGACGAAACGGGTGAGGCGCAGACCATCGAGTTAGCGCGCGCCAGCGAAACCGAAAAACGCTCGCAGGTGGAACGGCTCGCTGCATTCCATGAGAGGCATCGCATCGAGGCGGAACCCGCGCTCGACACATTAAAGGAAGTCGCATCCGCGGGAGGTAACACTTTTTCCTCCTTAATGGATGCCGTTCGGGTATGCTCAATGGGACAAATAACTTCCGCCTTTTTTGAAGTCGGCGGTCAATATCGTCGCAATGTTTGATCAACCGGTGCAGTGCCTACTGAACCAAAACGACCTACGTGGGGGATTCCGTGAGCATCAGTCGGACTTTGGACAACGACCCAATCGAAGAAGCTCGACGCCAATGGGTGAATCACAACTGGACAGAAGCAGCAGACGGCATGGCTGCCGTGACCTCGATCGTGCGGGTTCAGCAAATCATGTTGCACCGAATCGACGCGGTTCTTCGACCCTTGGATCTCACCTTCGCACGTTACGAAATACTCACCCTGTTGACATTCACCAAACACGGTTCACTCCCCATGACTCGGATGGGCGCCCTTCTTCAAGTTCACCCGACGAGTGTCACCAGTGCTGTCGACCGGCTGGAAGCTCAGGGATTTGTAGAACGGCTTCCGCATCCCTCCGATCGGCGTGCGGTATTGGCATCGGTCACCAATTCGGGGCGCCGGAGTTCCGCCGCTGCAACGACCGCTTTGAATACCGAAGTTTTCGAACAACTGGGAATCACTCCGGAACAGATCAATACGTTGATGATTATCCTGCGCGCGCTGCGCACCAACGCCGGCGACTTCTGAACAAAACTTTTTTCCCAAAGTCATGTCGAACATATTGCGTTCCCGCATGGGGCGTCATTTAAACGAAGGAAGAAAAAATATAATGAAGCGTCTCGGTGTCGTTGGTTGTGGCGTTATGGGTGCAGGTATTGCAGAGATCGGTGCCAAGGGTGGTTGCGACGTTATCGTTGTTGACGCCTTCCCCGAAGCACTCGACAACGCGAAAAAGCGGATGACCGCGTCACTGGCCAAGGCCGAAGCAGCAGGCAAACTCTCCGAGGCGGCCGACACGATCATGGCCCGGATCCATTGGACAACCGATATTGCAGCGCTCGCTGACCGTGAGATCGTCACCGAAGCAATCCGCGAGACACTCTCTGACAAGGTGGCGCTTATCGCACAGCTTGATACTGTCCTTGCCCCTGATGCAATCATTACGACCAACACCTCATCTATTCCGGTCGCTCAAATTGCGGCAGCCAGCACGCATCCCGAGCGCGTCCTAGGCACGCATTATTTCAACCCAGTCCCCGTCATGGCGTTGGTCGAAGTTGTTTCCTGTCTTCAAACCGATCCCGCTGTCGCCGACGCCACCCATGCTTTCTGCGCGGAAGTACTCGGTAAGAAGGTTATCCGCGCGAAAGACCGCTCAGGTTTCGTGGTGAATGCAATCCTGGTTCCCTATCTCTTAGATGCAATCCGCTCACTCGAAAACGATGTCGCCTCCAAGGAAGACATCGACGAAGGAATGGTTGCCGGGTGCGGTATGCCAATGGGTCCACTCAAGTTGTGCGACATGATCGGGCTGGACACCATGCTGCTTGTCTCCCAAAGTCTCTACGCCGAGCACCTCGAACTGCGTTTTGCTCCACCAGCACTTCTCAAGAGGCACGTGGAGGCAGGAATGTTTGGCCGTAAGAGTGGTCGTGGGTTTTACGACTACTCCAATTAAACACCGCTCAACGCTGCAGGGCGAGCGCGCGCGAACTAGCCGAAACGATCGGGATGTGGCAGCCCATTTATAATATGCTGCAAATCGTTATCACGGCAGGCCCTCGCATTGGCGTATCTATTGAACTAGGGCAGATGGCATTGAGCCAAAAACCGTAAAGGGAGTTATAGATTGCGGCAGACTAATGCGGCTGTGGAAGCTAAGAACTAGTGGAAGCGATGTTCACAATTGCGCCACCGGAACCAGCGGCGAACGTCGCGCGTATTTTGTACACGACGCAGACGTTAACGAACTTGAGATTGACGTCGAGCATTTGATCGCCGCCGTGGGTGTCTACGTAAACTTTAACCATGGTTTGCACGCCGCGACTTCTAGGAACATCAATGTGCACGAACTGCGCCTGACCGCCCGCTGACAGCCACGAGATCACAAACGATCAGGCGGCTGCCAGCGGAGCAGAAAGCTAATGCGATTGCACAACTCATTTTGGCCGAGCCACCGGTGACGATCGCACTGCGATCTTCAATCCACTGGTCGACGGCTGTGAAATAAGACATGCAATCGGCTTTACGTTGATATGTCGTGCCAGGTTAAGCGTTAGTGCGATCGCCGATTAATAAGGCGAAGCACCACCGTCAACGTTGTAAGCGCCACCGGTCATGCCAGCACCCTCTTTTGAAGCCAGCAATGTGCACATGGCTGCGACCTCTTCCACCGTGTTTGGCCGCTTGATAGCGGTCGGGTTGTACATGATGGCCGCGAGAGCATCAAGGTCTGGGAGCCCCATTGCCGCGATAGTGCCAGGTCCGGTTTCAAAGAACATGTCGGTCTCGACGAAGCCTGGACACACTGCATTTACGGTAATACCAGACGTACCAACTTCGTGGGCTGCAGCCTTGGAGAAACCAATGATCGCGTGCTTGTTGGTGATGTAGCCCGCGACGCCAACGGTGGTAATTTTTCCAAACATCGAAGACATATTGATGATCCGGCCATAATTCTGAGCAAGCATGTACTTGAGCGCCCGTCGAGTTCCCCAGAAGCATTGATTGAGATTGAAATTCAGTTCGTACTGCCATTCTTCGTCGCTAAAATCTGCGATCATTGCAGTATTTGCAACGCCACCGGCGTTAAAAACTGCGATATCAATTCGGCCGAAGTGTTCGACGGTGCCATCAACGAGCGCCTCAACATCCGACTGCTTCGTTGCATCACAGGCGATAAAGTGAATGTTCTCGCCGCCACCTAATCCGGCCATAGCGGTGGCGCCTTTTTCGGCATTTCGGCCACTTAATACAACCTTTGCGCCCTCGTCCAAATAGGCCTTGGCAATGCCGTAGCCGATACTGCGAGTACTGGCCGTAATTACCGCGACCTTTCCGTCAAGTTTTCCCATTAGATGTGCTCCTTCGATAAAGGGAATCCAGGCGATTCTGCACTGGAAATCATTAGCTGAATTTTAGTGGTTTCCCGCATCACTGTCTGGATATTGCCGTAAGTCGGACGGACTAAATACCGATGAACTCAGCCGCCCGTTTCCCTTGGAATGCCGCCATTCCTTCTGCGAAATCGGCACTGGCTAGAAGAGGCTCTTGGCCCTCCCGTTCGGCCTGCAAAATGCCACTCATCGACGAGATCGTGGCGGCATTGAGAACCCGCTTCGTCGCAGCCAAAGCGAGTGGTGGGCCACTTGCCAAATGTGAAACGATTTTCTCAACCGCCGCCGCGAATTCTGTGTCAGGCACTACTTCCGCGATCAGGCCCCAATCTGCAGCGGTTTTTGCACTAATTTTCTCGGCAAGCAAAGCCATTCGCATTGCGCGCGCCCGACCCGCCGCAGCCGGGACAAACATTGACGCGCCACCATCTGGCATGAGTCCAATTTTGGTGAACGCGAGCATGAATCCAGCCGACTCGGTTGCAATGGCCAAATCTGCAGCTAGCGCTATTGAACAACCCACGCCGGCAGCGATCCCATTCACCGCGGCAACCACGGGAGCGGGTGCCAAAGTGATGGATGTTACTAGCCGATTGGCGGCATCTAGGGTATCCAATCCAGGGGGAGCACCGTCTGCTCCGACATCAGCGCCGGAACTGAAAGCTCTGCCGGAACCCGTAAGCACAATTACCCGGGCGCCGTTCGCGGGTGCCGCGTCAACAGCGTCCGCTACCGCGCTCAGGATTTCGGCGGACAGCGAGTTAAGCCGGTCGGGACGGTCAAAGGTGATGCGAAGAATATCACTCTGAATTTCAACGATAAGACCTTCAATGGACACGATCGCTCCTTTTCATATTAGTCAATTCATATTAGTCAATTCAGATTCATCGATTGGCGGACGTCAACTGCACTTCGAGTGCTCGACTCTAACGGTAGCTTCCTTCGATGAAAACCAAAATAGAATCAGGTCCCTAGTAATCGGTCACCACGTGGCCGGTCTACTGCTCCCGTGCGAAACTTTGACATGTCGCCGGCCATCGGTGCGTGTTCGAGCGTCGTCGTGGCTTCGTGCACACAGATTCGGTGTGCGATTCTCCACTCACCCTCGCGCTGCTCGTACCGATCGAGGTAGCGGCCAAGCCACACCGACCACGCGCTGCCATCACGTGGCACGAGGTAGGTCATGTTGTAGATCTCGCCGCGGGCATGATCCACGTCGTCGAACTCGATTGCGTGTGCCATGTTGAAATGCATCGTGGTCTGCCAGCGGTCGTGTGTACCAACAACACGCTCGGCGAATTCCCAACCGCTGCCAATAAAACGCCCATGGTCATCGGTTGCATCAGGCCAATAGGCACTTTTCATTAGCTCAACGTCGAGCCGGTCAACACCACGCGCGTAACGAAATGCCGCCTCGCGGATAGCTTCACGCGGGCAGGGATCATCTATGTCAAGCTCTCTCATGTCCCAAGCTCCTTTCACCTAGTACTAGTCATCTGTCAAGGTGGGAGGAGCAAAAATACCAGTATTAGCAGTAACGCCACCATCGCACATCAGCACAGCTCCGGTAATAAAACTCGCTGCAGGGGATGCGAGGAAACAAATAGCCTCCGCTTGTTCATCGGGCGTGCCAAGACGTTGAAGCGGAATATTCCGGGTGAGTTCGCCAAGGTGATCGGGGGTGAGTTTCCCTCCCTGAAAGATCGAGGTCAGAGTCGGTCCCGGCGCCACCACATTGACACGAACGCCACGGACTCCCCAGTCGAGTGCGGCGGCGCGAGCTAGATTGATGGCTGCCGCTTTAGAAGCGTTGTAGGCGAAGCGTTCCGGGTCGGCCCGGACACCGGAAGTGGAAGCAACAATGACAATGGAACCGCCACCGCCCTCTGCCATTTTTGGGGCAGCGTGCCGAATACCTAGTACGACACCGCGCGCGTTCACCGACATAATCCGGTCATACACATCAACGGCATCCGCGGCTTCCCAGTGCGTTCGACGCGCGATGCCGGCGTTGAGCACGAGGACATCGAGCCTACCGAATGTTTCGAGAGCTGCACCCACCATGGTTTCGTTGTCGGATTCAACACTTACATCGGCAACAACTCCCAATAGCCCCTGAATACCAGTGGTCCAAGCCAGTGATTCAGTGTTGTGATCAGCCGCGACAACGTAATAACCACGTGCATGCAACATCTGCGCGGTCGCCTGGCCGATCCCGGTACCTGCACCCGTAACAATTGCGACCTGCTGCATCAGCGAACCTCGAACATTGAATAAACGATTTCCTCGCCGTCACTGCGTCCCTGGCCGATCGCCTGCACCGAGTTGAGCCACGCATAACGTTCATCGTCGGTCTCAAAAGTAGGAGCAACCGTGTAGGTACCGCGCGCCCGATCGCACCGTCCTTTGTAGGTGATGTAGACCAAAGCGCCATCATCTGTACGAACCAATTGTCGAACGTCGAGCAGCATCACCTGCCCGTCACCGGAAGGGATCGCCCAGTCACCTCCCGGCGCGACAATCTCACCACTGAATCGCTCCCCTTCCCAACGGCCGCTGGAAATGCTCCCGATTACGCGTTTATGAAAAGCCGTCTGACCAAGCCGGTAAACGTCACCTCGGGTAACTCGCACGGTGGCCAGCGGCACTAATTCAAATGGTGTCTGGTCGGTCGATGTCATTATGCTCCTATCGATGAGGTTTTTTTCCGGACACGAACCGGTTCGGTGACTCCGTCCCACTCCTCGTGTGACACCCGAATCTCGGTAAAGAGTTCTTCGACGTCTTCATTGAGTCCATGTAACTCGACAAAGAATCCGAGGGTCTTCCGGCAGTCAATATAGGCAACGGGAACGTATGAATGCAGTGTGGATGCGACCTCGTAACCAGCGTCGACAAAGCAGGCAACTTCTGCTGGCATATCCGCTGCCGGCACAAGGCAGGCCACGTGGTGAAACCCCTCAACGCCTGGTAAAAACATGTCGCGATACACCGACGGGCTTTCATCCATGCACTGGATCAACTGAATTTGTGCTGGTCCAGCCTGACCGAAGGCGTATGAGAACACAGCTTGGTCTGGTATTCCACGATAGGTGTGCTCACGACCGTGATGATTACGGCTGACAAAAAAAGGTCCGGCACCCATCACTTCAATCCAATGCGCAATACCCTCGTCAAGATCGTTAACAACATAGGCATACTGGACTATCGGGTGCCGGATTAGTGGTTCGCGCATAACCCAACGCTACTGGCTTGGCTGTTCGGGTGGTTTGCGAACTTCAGGGGATCCCTCACGCGTACGAACCGGATCGGTGATGCCGTCCCACCCCTCATGGGTCTGTCGCACCATGGCAAAGAACCCTTCGGTGCGTTCGGTGCTTCCATACAGCTCGACAAAGTGACCAAGGTCTGCCCGGCAATCAAAATATGCAGCGGGGACCGTTGTCGTTAATGTGGACGCGCACTCGTAACCCGCTTGTGTGAATCGTTCCAACTGCGCGTCCCAGTCCGCAAGCGGGACGAGTGCGCAGACATGATGAAAGCCACCTTCACCCGGTGCGAACATGTCGCGGTAGATGGAGGGGCCGGGATCATCCTGTGAGATCAGTTGGATCTGCACTGGACCACTCTGCCCGAATGCGTAGTTCACCCGTGTTGAACTCGGTGCCCCCCGGTACGTCAGGTCGTTACCAAGAAAATCGCGCACGACAAAAAATGGACCGGCCCCCAATGTCTGGGTCCAGTGCCGCATTGCGTCGTCGAGATCCTCGACGACGAATGCGTACTGCAAGACGGGGTAAGCCAATAACGGCTCACTCACGTTGCTGGTTCTAGGCAAGTGATTCGATGGTGACCGTGCCCGAGGAACCGTCAACAGTAATGATCGCGCCTTCAGGGATCTTGTGGATTGCGCCCTCAAGGCTGGCAACGCAGGGAATACCGAGTTCACGGCTAACAATCATCGCGTGACTGTTTGGTGCACCTACTCCGACAACAACCGCGCTGGCAACCACGAAAAGTGGTGTCCATGACGGATCTGTTTGCGGGGCAATAAGGACGTCCCCCGGCTCAAACGCTGCGATCTCCGCAGTGTCAGTAATGATGCGAGCTCGACCAGTGGCTTTGCCAGCAGCCGCACCTGTCCCAATAAGAGTGTCTCCAACGGAAGCAACGGCAAATTTTTCACTGGACATCCGCTTGAGGTCTGCAATCGGAACTCGTGGAAGGCGTGCATCGAGGAACAGCGGTACGTCCAGATCTGCGTATTCTTTCCAGTCCGCTTCACGTTGGGCAATGGCCGCGGTGACGAGATCGGGTTGAAGGACGAGTCGATCCAGTTCACCGTCGAGTGCCATAAAAATCTGTCGTGGGTGATCCAAATGACCTTCACTTGTAAGGCGGCGACCCATTTCAAGTAATGCCACGCGGGCCTCATTGATCACCTTGATGCAGTTGCTCTTGCCCAACTCGCGCCAACCAGCAAACCGACGGGCCGAGTCCAATCCCATGCGCAACGTACCCAAAGCTTCGTCATTACCTGCAAGACCTTCAACAATGCTGGCAACTAAAGATTCCGCGGCCGCAGCCGCTTCGCTGCGACGTGATGCCGGAGATTGATCGTCTGCGAGTTGACGCATTCGGTCAACAAGACCTAGGGGCAGCTCTGGTCGGGTTTCCCACGAGTCAGCTCCCAAGTCCCACTCTGATGGTCCGCGGTATCCAAATTCCCGCAAGAAAACCTGGAGCTTCTGGTGAAAGTCAGGGTGCTTGTCTTTGAGAACAGGAACGATACCTGCGATGCCGGCGTCAAATAGCGTGGTGAGTGCTGCGTCATTACGCACAACTCGGGAAAGATCCCACAATGCATAAGATGGTGCGGCCGAGACAACGTCGCCGGCCGGTCCGACCAGGTCAAATGGTGAAATACCCGAATCCGGCGGCAAAACTGAACCGATAACAGCCGGTCCGATTGCAGCTTGGGCACCGGCGACAAGCTCGCCGCGCCAAGTCATGCGTTCATAAGGAGCCAGACTGCGGGCATATGCAACGAGTGCGGCATTGGACATTTCGTCGAAGTCAGGGCGCTGCGTGCGCAACCGATCGGCGATCCGGGTGTCCTCTTCTAAGTCGGGATAAGAGGTCGTGGTCAAAGTCCAGCCGGTACGTGCAGCCAACCGAGCCGAGGTCTCAGGGTCGCCATCTGTTGGATGCGTCTCATGTGGTGGCGCATCTGGGTGGCTGCCGAAGAAGGAAACGTCAATCGCTTCCCAACCCAGGCCACTACGAATACCGGTTAGACGTGCGGTTGTAACGTTGACGTACATGTGGCCGTAACGGAATGCGGCGGCGGGAAATGCTTCCGGATCAAGGTTTGCTTCGGCAACGGAAATAGCACCCATGTCGGCGTATGCATTGGAAAAACCAGGCAAAATATGCGGATTCCAGATCAGATCGGCACCTAAGGGTGAGATGGGATCGGGCAGGACGTCATTGGCGTTAAACCTCGTATAAATCGGGAAGCGCTCGTTAAGTTTCGCGCTATCGATGCACCATTCGTCACTGAGCTGCCCGCTGGGCGTCGTGTTAGTCATGCAGGGAACTTAGACCATTCACGCGTGCTGCACCACATAAACGTAGAAAATGTGAGACAGGACTCTAGGACAAACCACCGCCGGAAAACCACCGGTTCATTCGTTCTTGATTCGCTTCTGCCACTGGCTCCAGAAGAAACCCGGATGGCGAACGTACATAGGAAAACGACCCGTAGCCATCATCCGGCGATACCTGACTACAGACCAAATTCCATCCGCGCGAAACCAAATCCGCGGTCAAGGTCGGAACGTCCGCCCAGACACCTGCGTGGTGATTGTTCTCCGGGTCCCCAGACCACCACGGTGTTCCTTGCGGACCTTCGATCAGTTCAACGTGTTGCGGGCCCTGGGTTGAGTAACAGAACTTCAACGGCACTAATCGCTGCCCGTATTCGGGTGTCCAGATCCGCTGGTCCTCTCGAGTGACCACATCAGTCCATTCCAAGCCCAATCCTTGTCCTAATTCCAGCATGGCGGCATCAATGTCGGGAACTAGGTGGCCGATATGGAACATGCGTGTTGTGTAGTCGTACACGGTTACCTCCGGGTTAGTCGTCGACAGGGAAATTTTTATGCGTTCAAAAGACGTTGGGCGCGGTAAGTCTCGAGGTCAAAATAATCACGCCACAAACTCACTCGGTCCCCACGGACTTCGAAGACGGCAGCTATCGGAATTTCGATCCAGCGTGCATCAAGAAAAAATCGATCCGTGCGTTCATTCATTACGGTGTTACCCGATGACACTTGGCGGTGAACCACCCACTCAACCTGTGCTGCAGCCTCGCTGACACCTGCGGATAGCACAACTCGGACACCTTCGGGTCCGAATACTTTCCCAACCGGGACGTTGTCGTATTCAATGTCGTCGGTGACAAGTTCTAAGACCGAATCAAGGTCGCGTGCCTCACATGCACGTATAAGCGCTGTTACAACTTCGTCGGGTGTCATTAAATCGTGGGGCGACGATGCACGCGGATAGGGAGTCCAGTCAACCCACGTAGGGCGTAGCTCGGGCCGTATCTCAATGCATCTCGATCAACTACTTCGAGCGCGGTGACATTGTTCGCCAGCGCGCGCAGAGCAGATGCCGACTCGATGCGCGCGAGACCAGATCCAACACAGACGTGAATACCGTGTCCGAAGGCGAGATGCTCCTTAACATTTTCCCGCAGCGGGTCGAAAACATCAGGGTCGGTAAAGGTGGCGTCGTCGCGGTTCGCAGATGAGTACGCGAGGAAAACCGTGCTGCCCTTGGGAATCACGGTCCCACCGAGTTCTGCATCGCAGGTGGTGACGCGAAACATACCCACCACGGGTGAAGCAAGTCGAATGCCCTCTTCGACGACACCACGACGAAACACTTCGTCATCACGCAAACGGTCCCACACGTCGGGCTCTTCAACTCTAAGGTCGTCGATGTACAACAGAATGTCGGCCAGTGATCGGATTGTGGTTTCGTTGCCCGCAACGATCAGTTCACGGATGAGCCACACCAACTCCTGATTTGTCAGCGGGGTGTCGCCTTCTTCGGTTTTCACCAAGGTTGACAACAGGTCGTCCTGCGGATTCTCCCGACGTTCATCAAGGATTCCGCAGATAACCTGCTGGAACTCGAGAATGTCGCGCTCCACTTCGATCCAGCGCTCCGCCGTCAGTTTTCCACCGAGTGAAGCATTCGAGGAGTCCGACCACCGACGTAGATCATCACGATAACGATCATCGATACCAAGAATTCGCATGATCGCCCACACCGGCAACGGGATCGTGATCTGCTCCATCCCATCAACGATCTCGTCGTCGGGCAGAGAGGCGGCCAACTGATCGGCAACTTCATCAACGAGTGGCTCCATCCAAGCAAGGGCTCTAACGGTGAACGCGCGATTCACCATTTTGCGGTAGCGCGTGTGCTGTGGTGGATCGTTCGTGCCAAGTGCCGGTGAGTACGGGTAACCCTGCGCGCGAATCGCTTCCACTTCTTGGAGTACCTCGGCGGGTGGATCGCTGCGCCTAGCCGGAGGCAGAATATTTGAAAAACGAGCCGGATCCATGAGCGCCTCGCGAACCAGCGCCCACGTGGTGACAAAAAACAGACCCGGCTGATCGGGGATCTCGTAGACCGGGGCATCTGCTCGCAACATCGCATAGGTGGGGAAAGGATTCTGATAAAAATCTTCGGAGTGCGGATTGACAAACGGCAGGGTCTCGGTCATCACCTCACAGTAGAGGAATAAGGGGTGCGGGGCAATGGATTTGGATGTGATGCTGAGCGCCTTGATCCGAATCCACTGACCTTCACAGTTCATACGGCGCTGATACCTTCCAACCATGACGAAAGTGAACAGCGAAGAGGGTGTCGAACAAGGGATCAAACCAGCCCTTGTGAATATTCCCGAAGAAGTAATAAGGGACATGCACGAGCGATTGACTCGAACCCGCTGGTTCGAAGCGATTGACGGGTCCGGATGGGAGTACGGCACCGACATCAACTATCTGCGTGAACTCTGCGACTACTGGGTATCAGAATTTGATTGGTACGCGGTCCAAGATAGATTTAATATCTTCCATCAGGTGGTCACGCGCGTGAATGGCCAACGCCTACACGCGTTTCACCAGCGCTCCCCCCGCTCAGATGCCACTCCGTTGTTACTGGTCCACGGTTGGCCTGGATCTGCTATTGAATTCATCGATGTGATCGGTCCCTTGAGTGACCCCGACGCATACGGCGCACCAGGAGCCCCCGCATTTCACGTTGTGTGTCCATCCATTCCGGGCTACGGGTTTTCTGGCCCGACACACGAACGGGGCTGGGATATTCGGCGCATTTCAGATGCAATGGATACGTTGATGCAGCGTCTGGGTTACGCGCAGTTCGCCGGTGCCGGCGGTGATTGGGGCTCCAATATTCTCACCGACCTTGCGCGATCGGATCGTGCGTCTTCATTAACCGCGCTGCACTTAACGATGCCCACCGGACTACCTCCAGGACCCGGTGTGGAGGAGGACCTCAATGATTTCGAACGCGGATCACTGGCTCACTGGGACCACGCACTTGCCACCGGTCGGGTTAACCACGTGAACACCAATACATTCCGCCCTAACACGATGGCGGTAGGCGTGAGCGACTCCCCGGCCGGCCTGCTGTCTTGGATGGTGGACATGTGTCGCTCATTCACCGTGTACGAAGGTGATGTCGAAACGGTGCTGACACGCGACCAGTTACTCGCCAACGCCACGATCTATTGGGCCACGGGAACAATCAGCTCGGCAATGCGGCTCTACTACGAATGGGCAAAACAGAAAGCATCCCAACCAAATCCACCTTTTGTAACCGTACCCGTGTCGGTGTCAATTTTCCCAAACGATATTCGCCGCTGGCCGCGCTCCTGGGCCGAGCGATCGCTGCACATCGTCGACTGGGAAGTGCTGGAGGCCGGCGGACACTTTGGTTCGTGGGAGCAACCCAAACTGTTTATCGACTCGGTTCGGCGCTCACTCGGTTAAGTTGATCAGAGTGAGAATGCGACCCGAGATAAGGCTCCGACAAGTAGGGTTCGCACCGCAGATTCGAATGTTCCTTAAGTCGTCGCAAGAATGTGCTTGCTGTAAACGTACTGCAAATCCACAGTTATGAAATCATTTTAATTCAAAATGCGAAGCTCGATCAAGAATTCATGCGCGGAGAAAAGAACTAAACGGATTCGCGAAAAAATTCCCCAGCGGTGGGTAGCTTAATGTCCTAGATTGGGGAAGGAATGCAGCGCTGACCTAGTTGTTAGCATGCTATGAGAGTTCCATCGAGGGAAGAGGCACCGCCATGCAGTTGATTCAAGCAA
>Ga0209702_10000625_pt1 | contig 74780 bp, 68 predicted proteins | sample FRY01_FD_187210 | JGI IMG/M metagenome (GOLD analysis project Ga0209702, IMG submission 187210) | Freshwater microbial communities from Lake Fryxell liftoff mats and glacier meltwater in Antarctica - FRY-01 (SPAdes) (version 2) | ecosystem: Environmental > Aquatic > Freshwater > Ice > Glacier... | reverse complement strand
CAATGGCGCAATCATAAAAACAGAAAGAATTTTGAAAATGTAAGAAGCATTGCTGACTATTGCATTTTTAATGCTTAGTTGTATCATAAGAAAAAAGGCTGCCAGAGGGCAGCCTTTTTTTATTTAAAAAGTTTTCGTTGAAAACCGATTCTAGTTCTTTTTTAACTTTTCTCTATGGATATTGTTTTTATACACAATTTCAATAATATAAATACCATTGGTTAATTCATTAATAGTAAACTGTGATTCTGTTGGGGTTAAAACAATTTTACCATACAAGTCATAGATATTTATTTTCACAAAAGGCTCGTTGCTTTTTATGTTCACAATTGATGAGGCAGGGTTTGGATAGATTTCAATTTTTGTTAAATCATTTTGTTTTAAGTTTGTTGGAAGGGGTTCGCAATTGTCTGAAGGAGAAAACACATCGCCATCAATTGTCCATTGCTTTGTGTTAACTAAGCTGTCTCTTGCTGCCAACCCTTTTTTACCATAAAATAATCTAAAGGCATTCAAATTCAGGTTAGTCGGTGTGTTTGGGTTTTTTGACCAACCTATCAAAGAAAGAGAATAGTTTTTACAATCTATGGCTGTGTTCATGAATATTTCAGTTGTAAATACATTTTTGTTGAATGTCCAAGCAGAAAAATTTTGGTTAAATGAACTTGCGTTTAAGAACATTTGAAACATGTTTGTTACGCCCGAAACATCCCAGCCGTTCAAATCCTGATTAAAAGCTTTTGCTTCTAAAAACATACTTGACATATTTTTTACTTTAGACACATCCCAATTTTTTAACCCTTGATTGAAAACTGTTGCACGATAAAACATTTGGTTTACATTTGCCAAACTAGAGGTTTTCCAATTATTAATGTCTTGGTTGAATACACTATTATTTGTAAACATATCTGCCATGTCCGTTACCTTTTCTGTATTCCAATTACCAATTTCTTGATTAAAGCTATTTGCCGAAGAGAACATTCCCCTCATTGTTCTAACATTGCCTGCGTTCCAATTGTTTAAGCTTTTGTTAAAACTTCCGGTACTGTTAAACATATTGCTTAAATCTGTAACATTGCCAATGTTCCAGTTGCCAATGTCTTGGTTAAAGTCTTTTGTTAGCATAAACATACTGCTCATGTTTTGCGCTTTGCTTGTGTTCCAATTGCCTATGTTTTGATTAAACAAACGGCAAGACATGAACATCCTGCTAAAATTAATGCCATTGGCTGTATTCCAATTACCAATATTTTGATTGAAAACACTTGCGGTATTAAACATACTGCTAAAATCAGTAACATTTCCTGTGTTCCAAGAGACAATATTTTGATTGAATAAATTTGCTCCAGAAAACATGGCAGCCATATTTTGCACATTACTTGTGTTCCAGCTTCCAATGTTTTGATTAAAAGAATTTGCAGAATTAAACATGCCGCTCATGTTTTGCACATTCCCTGTGTTCCAGTTGCCAATGTTTTGATTAAAAGATGTTGCTCCAGAAAACATTGCAGCCATATTTTGCACATTACTTGTGTTCCAGTTGCCAATGTTTTGATTGAAAGATGTTGCTCCAGAAAACATTGCAGCCATATTTTTCACATTACTTGTGTTCCAGTTGCCAATGTTTTGATTGTAGAACTTTGTTCCAAAAAACATTTCACTCATATTAGCAACGCTATCTGTTTTCCAAACATTTATGTTTCCATTAAAATTTGAAGACTTAAACATGCCACTCATGTCAACTACATTTCGGGTATCCCAACCAGAAATATCAATATTGGTTATTAATACTTGCTCAAACATGTTTGACATATTTTTTACAGCACTTGTGTTCCAATTTCTCAAATTTAAAGGCGAATAGGATAAGAGGCCTTTAAACATTTTAGACATATTTACAACAGATTGGAGGTTCCAATTGGCAATACCTGTCAAATTAATTTCACTTCTTTCAAACATGCTAGACATATCTGTTACTGCAATTGGGTTCCAATTGGAAAAAGCAACAAGTTTTGAACCCAAAAACATTTCTGACATATTGGTAACCTTAGAAACATCCCAATTACTAAGTTTTGCATTAATAGCCGAATTTGCAAACATTTTTGACATATTTACAGCTTTGCTTGTGTTCCAATTTTCAATATCTATGTCGAATGGTACTTTTGCGCCATTAAACATCCCTGAAAAATTTGTAACTGATTGGGTTTGCCAATTATGGCTATTTGCAATATTTGTAAGCAAAGCGCAACCAAAAAACATTTCAGACATGGATTCAACCATAGTTAAATTTGGCACATCGTTAGCTATTAAAACCATATTTTTACAGCCTTTGAAAGCGGTTTCCATGATTTTCCATTTGCCTTGGCCCCATTTCTCTAATTTTACCAAACGGTTTCTATCCGCACCGTTGTTAATATTGATTCTTTCAAGATTCGTTGACTCAACAACAAGTGTAATTATTTTACCTGCGGGCAAATTATTAACAGTTAAAACATTGCCCAACCATTTGCCCTTTCCTTCGGCTGTGCCTGGAGAAACCTCCATCCAACTATATTCCGTGGAATCAGAACAGCTTAAGTTAAAAGTAATGGCTTTGCTAGCCGACCCCGCAATACCGAGATTCCATTGGGTTACAAAAGCACCACAATAATCAAAAGAAATGCCTGCATCGTTTATTATCCAACCTTTGCCACCATTACTAGTGCTTAAAACAAGGTTTTCTCTATCTATTTTTGAAATTGAGCTAAATGTTAAGCCATTGGCACCCAGAAAAACATTGGTAGGAGTGCTTGAATTAGTATTCCAACCTGTTAGGGTCAACCCATAGTTTTTGCAATTTAATCCTGAACCATCAAGCATCTTTCGCATGTCTAGGCCAGTCGAATTTAGTTTCCAACTACCAATCGCTTGATTGAAAGCCACAGCCGAATAAAACGCCTGATTCATGTCTCTTACATTTTGCACATCCCAATTATTAATAGAATTGCTTTCTCCGTTATTAAAACTAATGGTGTTTCTAAACATACTGTGCATGATTTTAACATTAGAAACATCCCATAAACCAATGTTTTGATTAAATTTATTTGCCATCATAAACATTGCAGACATGTCTGTTACGCTGCCTGTTTTCCAATTGCCAATGTTTTGATTAAATGCAAATGCACCAAGAAACATAATTGACATGTTTCTAACATTTGCGGTGTTCCAATTGTCAATATTTTGATTAAAGACATAACAATTGGTAAACATTTGTGACATATCGGTTACATTGCTTGTGTTCCATGTGTTAATATTGCTAGGAGAATTTAATTTTGCGCAGTCAGCAAACATTAGCGCCATGCTGCTTGTGTTAGAAAGATTTGGAACATCGGTAGCAGAAATATTCAGGTTTTCGCAACCGTAAAAAGCCCCATTCATATTGGTCCAAGCAACATTGCCCCATTGGATAACATCCTCTAATCGCATTTGATTTGCCGACAATTTCATATTAAATCGTTGAAAATTATTTGGCAAAATTTCAAAGCGAATTTTTGAGTTTTGGGGTAAATTGTTCAATTCAAAATTATTACTTAAAATTGTGCCATTACCAGAATCGTTGCCGGGCGAAATTTCTTTCCATTTAAAAGCAACATTACCCGATAGTTCTACATCAAATGATATGGCGTTATTGGACTTAGAGCCAGTTTTTGACAAATCCCAAACAGTAATAAAACTTTGCCCCCATATTTGATTGAATGCAAAAAAGCAAAACACTAAAGCTAAAAAAGATTGGTTTATTTTCATGGTATTTAAAAATTTATGACAACAAAAGTAATGTATTTTAAATAAAAATCAAAATTGGGAGAAGGAAAGATGGAAGCTAGAAGTGAGAAATTTTGTGCAAGCTAACTTATTAGGTGTGGTTTAGCTTTTTATTTTGTTGCTGATATTCTTTGATTGAACAAGGAACAAAGGTATCGCCCTACAAAAAATATTTGCCTATTTTTTAGCCAAGCTTTCTGCTTTTTCAAAATCCCTTTTCGCTTTGCCAGGGTCATTTCTCGAATCATTTATTTTTGCTCTTAAATAAAACAAGTCGGGGTTTGTTTCGTCCAATTCAATGGCTTCGTCAATGTATTTTAGAGCGTTTTCAAAATCATTTTGTATAGCAAACAAAACAGCAAGGTTATATCTACAAAAAATATGGGCAGGATTAATCCTTGACACACTTTCATAAAATAAAATGGCCTCTTTATAATTGCCTTTTTTTTGCAAAAACAAGCCTTTGGCATAAAGCGCCTCATCGCTAAATTCGTTGACAGCAATGGCGTTATTTAAAAACAGAAGCGCTTTTTCGTCTTTTTTTTCTGCATAATATAAACCCATTTGCATCAATGCGTTATAATGTTTAGAATCGTAGGCCAAAGTTTTTTCAAAATATTTAAGCGCTTTGGCGGTATCGTTGGTTTCTTTGGCTATCATTCCTAAATAAAACAAAGGATTTGGATTGCTAGGGTCTATTTTCGAAGCCTCAAAATAGGCCGCTTCCGCTTCAGGATATTTTTGCTTTGCAAGATACAAATACGCCAAATTGCTATGTGCATCGTAGTAATCTTTTTTCAAAGCAATGGCTTTTAGGTATGATTTTTCGGACAGCGAAGCATCTGCACTGTCTTTTGCTATCAAATATTGCCCTTTTGTAAAAAAGTAAATTGGGTTCATGGAATCTAAAACACAAGCATAAGAAATATCGATAACAGCATCGTTTATTTTTTCTTCAAAAAAGAAGGTGTTGGCTCGTTTAAAATACAGATCAGCGTTGCTGGGGTCGTTGTTTATTTTTTTAGAAATACTTCTAACATCTGACGAAAAGCTCGTGTCTTTGTCGGAAATTACCCTAATTTTTTCACCACCATCTTTGCAAGAAAACAAGCAAAAAGAAACGAATAAAACTCCTAAAAACACATTTTTCATTTGATTTAAAAACATTGCACAAATTTATATTAATTTTACCACCCAAAAAAACAAGAATATTTTTATGCCCTTTTATCATAAAGCAGGAAAGATTCCTAGCAAAAGACACACACAATTTAGAAAGCCCGATGGCAACTTGTATGCCGAAGAATTGGTGAGTACCGAAGGTTTTTCAAGCCTCTATTCATTGGTTTACCACGCCCATCCGCCAACACTTGTAAAAGAAATTGGCGAACAAAAATCTGTTGCGCCTGTTGCCAAAATTAGCAACAACATGCAAAACCGTAGCTTTTTAACCTTTAATACTGCACCTAAAGACGATTATTTAGAAAGCCGAGTTATCCAATTGTTCAACAACGATGTTTATATCACTTCGGCTGCGCCAAAAAAATCAATGACCAATTATTTTTACAAAAATGCAGATGCCGATGAGGTTATTTTCGTACACGAAGGCAGTGGCGAACTAAAAACATTGTATGGGTCCATTCAATTTGAATATGGCGACTATTTAGTGATTCCAAGAGGGGTTATTTATCAATTGCATTTTAATAACGAAAACAATAGATTGTTAATCACAGAATCATTTAGCCCCATTAAACCACCCAAAAGATATTTAAACTCTATGGGACAGTTTATGGAGCATTCTCCCTACTGTGAGCGCGACATTAAGCTACCCGAAAACCTGAAAACACACGATGAGTTTGGCGATTTTAAAGTGATGATTAAAAAAGGAGACGAATTGTTTCCTTACACATACTCCACACATCCTTTTGATGCAATAGGTTGGGATGGCTATCATTATCCTTATGGTTTCAGTATTCATAATTATGAGCCAATAACAGGCAGACTGCACATGCCGCCTCCCATACATCAAACTTTTGAGGGACATAATTTCGTAATATGCTCATTCGTGCCAAGAATGTATGATTACCATCCATTGTCAATTCCTGCGCCATACAACCATAGCAATGTGGATTCAGATGAGGTTTTATATTATGTAGATGGCGATTTTATGAGCCGCAAACATGTAGAAAGAGGAATGATTACCTTGCATCCAAAAGGGATTCCACATGGCCCACACCCTGGCACAGTAGAAAAAAGCATTGGTGCAAAAGAAACCAAAGAATTAGCGGTGATGATAGATCCATTTTTTCCTTTAAAAATAACAGAGGCCGCTTTGCAAACAGAGGATGTTAACTATTATAAAAGTTGGGTAGAGTAAAAAGATGTTAATTTATATATTATTTGTTTTAGGATTTGTTTTCCTAATTAAAGGCGCAGATTTATTGGTGGAAGGTGCAAGTTCATTAGCCAAAAAATTTAAAATCAATGACTTAGTGATAGGTTTAACCATCGTTGCATTTGGCACATCTGCACCAGAGTTGTTTGTTAATTTATCTGCCAGTATCAATGGTTCTACAGAAATTGCCATCGGCAATATTTTGGGAAGTAACATTGCCAATGTTCTTTTGATTCTTGGTGTAACAGCTTTAATACAACCCATAAAAGTACAAAAAAGCACCATTTGGAAAGAGATTCCTTTCAGTTTGTTGGCTGTTATTATTGTTGGCATCATGGCCAATGATATTTTTATTGATGGTGCCAAAAACTCTGTTTTATCCAGAATCGATGGTTTTATATTGATTGCTTTCTTTTCAATTTTTATGTATTATATTGTAGAAATTTCTAAAAAAAATCCGGCAGCTTTAATTGATGAGGAGGGAATAAAAAAAATGTCGAATCTAAAATCGATTGGATTTATTATTATGGGACTTATTGGCTTGGTTTTTGGTGGGGAATGGATTGTAAATGGAGCCGTAAAAATAGCCGAACGCATTGGCATGAGCAAGTCTGTAATAGGCCTTACGGTAATTGCCATTGGAACATCGCTGCCCGAAATGGCTACTTCTATTGTGGCGGCATATAAAGGCAAATCCGATATTGCAATTGGGAATGTTGTGGGGTCTAATATTTTTAATGTGTTTTGGATTTTGGGGTTAAGCTCAATCATAAAACCTTTGCCTTTTTTGGCATCGAGCAACACAGACATTCTTGTTGCTATTTTTTCTAGCGCTTTGCTGTTTCCATTTATGTTTGTTGGTAAAAAACATCAATTGGACAAATGGCAAGGTGTCTTATTTTTAGGCCTTTATGCAGCTTATATTGTTTACTTAGTTTTTTAACAAAAAGATGTTTTCTGTCTTAATCCCTTCTTGGAATAATTTAGCCTACCTAAAAGTTTGTATTGAAAGTATTGAAAAAAACTCTTCGTTCACACATCAAATCTTGGTTCATTTGAACGAAGGCACAGATGGCAGCGTAGCCTATTTAAAAAAAAAGGGAATTGAATACACTATTTCGGAAACCAATATTGGCATTTGCAAAGCATTAAATTTAATTTCAAAAAAAGCAAGCACAAGCTATATTTCATATTTTAATGATGATATGTATGCTTTGCCGGGTTGGGATTTCCATTTATATAAAGAAATAGAAGCATTGGGCCACGAAAACTTTTTTGTTTCGGGCACAATGATAGAGCCAAAAGCAGGCAAAAACCTGAACATGATTCAAGGAAAAGATTTTGGCGATTTAAACAATTTTAAAGAAAAGGAATTGATTGCTTTTCATCAACAATTGGTTTTCAAGGATTGGTATGGCGCAAGTTGGCCGCCCAATGTTGTTCATAAAAACCTTTGGGAAAAAGTGGGAGGATACAGCGATGAGTATAGCCCAGGAATGTATAGCGACCCCGATTTTTCTATGAAATTATGGCAAGAAGGTGTTAGGGTTTTTAAAGGCATAGGCGCAAGCAGGGTTTATCATTTTATGAGTAAATCGACAGGAAAGATTTTGAAAAATGATGGCAGAAAAACTTTTATTGAAAAATGGAAAATTACACCAGGCTTTTTTTACAAAAATATGATTAAAATGGGAAAAACCTATAATGGCGAATTAAAAAGCAATTTCAACAAATTAGCCTATTTTTTAATGAAAATAAAAATAATATTTTTGCAATATAAAAAATAAGATGTTTATTTGCAAACGAAATTAAAAATAAAATACAAATGACGAAACTAAAAAAATTAGCCTCTTTAATTCTAATGTTGGCTTTAACCCTCAATATTGTTGGCCAAAAGAAAATTTTTTTTGACAAAGACTGGAAAAAAACAAAGGAAAAAAATGCTAAATATTACAGAATAATTACTCCCAATGGGAGTTTGTTTCAGGTAGAAGATTTTTTTAAAGAAACCGATAAACAACAAATGACAGGCAATTATTCAGGTAAAAAATTGCTTGACAATGAGCGCACTGGCACCTTCATATTTTATTATAAAAATGGCAAAAAATCTAGTGAGGGAGAATACCTTAGAGGAAAGCAAACAGGCAAATGGAAAAACTTTTTTAAAAATGGCGAATTAAAATCCGAAGGAGAATATATTTTAGGAGAAGCTGATGGCTTATGGGTTTATTTGCATAAAAACGGCAAACCTAAATCAAAGATTAATTATGTTGATGGCAGCAAAAATGGGAACATAGTATTATACTTTGACAATGGAGATGTTGAGGAAGAATATAATTTCATAAAAGGAAAAAAAGATGGTGCGTTTAAAGAATATTATAAAGGCAATGTTTTGAAAGAAAGCGGCATTTATGAAAAAGACAGTTTAAATGGCATTTACGAATATTTTTGGGAGAATAAAAACATGTCTTTTAAAGGAGAATTTAAAGACAATAAAAAAGAAGGCACTTGGACATGGTATCACAGCAATGGCAGAAACTCTTGCATTGCAGAATACAAAAAAAATCTTTTTTTGAAAGCTGATTATTATGATGAAAAAGGAGAAAAGCAAAGTAAAAAAATATATGAAGATGATTTAGTTGCATCAGCTGAATTTGCAGGAACTATTAATGATTTGTTAAAAGCCATTAATAAAAATATTGGCAAAAAAGTTGATTTTGATCAAGCAAAAAAAGAGAAAATCAGTTATGTAATTTATGTAACCTTATTAATTGACGAAGAAGGAAACATAAAAGAAAGAGATTTCACTTTACCAGACGTTGAAGATGAAGATTTTGAAGACGAGTGGGGCTTAATTAGAAATTTTAATACCACTTTGGATGTTTTGCCAAGGTTTACGCCTAAGAAAGCATACAATAGAAATATTAGATCAAATTATACAATTATCTATACCATTGATTTTGAAAAAGGCGGATCAACTAGTATTAGTGTTTACAGATAGAAACTAGTAGTAATATAAAATTAAAAAAGGAGGCAAATGCCTCCTTTTTTGTTTTACCCAATTTTCAGTAAATACATCATATTTTTTAACCTTCTCCACTCAACATACTCGAAAACAAATCTGAAAAGGCATAACCCGTCTCAACTTCTTTGCGGCTTAGTTTAGACACACTCGAAAGACCATGCAAAATAAATTCTTTGAAAATTAACACCTCACTTGGATTGATTGGTGTTGCTTTTAATGATTTGATAACCGTTTGTAAACCTTCAATTTCGTTTATTTTTTTGGCAAATGCTTTTTCACTCATGTTTAACATAATGTCAATAGAGTTGCCATTGGCAAACCAATCGCTTACCTCTAAAAACATGTCATTACTGGCTTCCTTATCTTTCTTACGCATTTTGACAACGGAAGGAAACATATCAACAAATACTTGTTTTATACTTTGAATAATCAATGAAACCGCCACTTTGTATGGGCCTTCTTGCTCGCCTTCGTAAACCATCTCCACTTTTCCCGTTATAGCAGGCACAATGGCCGCCAAATCAGACACCCGCGCCATGCCTTTGCTTTCGTTGTTTATAAGCATTCTGCGCTCCACCGCACTAACAAGGCTTTCATAAGCCGTAATACTCATTCTTGCAGAGACACCGCTTTTATGATCAACATATTCGCTCTCTCTCGCTTTAAAAGCAATATTTTCTATTATCGTACGCATCAATTCAGGTACAGCAATATTTTGTTTTTGAAAATCGCTTAACTTGGCTTCTTGAAGGGTAACACTCTTTGCTATTTCTAAACTTTTAGGATAATGGGTTAAAATTTGGCTGCCGATTCTGTCTTTTAATGGGGTAATAATACTGCCTCTGTTTGTGTAATCTTCAGGGTTTGCTGTAAACACAAATTGAATATCTAAATTTAAGCGCAATTTGAATCCTCTAATTTGCACATCGCCTTCTTGCAGAATATTAAACAACGCCACTTGAATTCGGGGTTGCAAATCTGGCAATTCATTGATAACGAAAATACAACGGTTGCTTCTTGGAATTAAACCATAATGAATGGCCGCTTCGTTACTAAAAGATATTTTGAGGTTGGATGCTTTAATTGGATCAATATCTCCAATTAGGTCAGCGATGGAAACATCAGGCGTTGCTAGTTTTTCAACATATCTTTCGCCTCTGTGCATCCATTCTATCGGTGTTTTGTCGCCCATTTTTTCAATCAAGTCTTTACTGTATGAAGTGATTGGCTTCATCGGGTCTTCGTTTAATTCTGATGTTTCAATATATGGAATCCACTCATCCAAAAGATTGACCATTTGTCTCGCAATTCTAGTTTTTGCTTGCCCTCTTAGTCCTAATAAGTTAATGTTATGCCCCGACAAAATGGCCCGCTCAATAGCTGGAATCACAGTGTCTTCGTATCCTAAAATACCTTCAAATGCATTGACATTGTTTTGCAAATTATGAATTAAGTTTTTTCTTAATTCATCTTTTAAATTGAGCGAAATATATTTGCTTTTTTTAAGCTCTCCTAAGTTTTTAATAGTCGGTTTATTCATCTGGTTTTTTTTCTTTTATTCATTTCAAAATCATGGAAAATGTATTCGCCTAAGCCTTGTAAACTTGTGTAAAATGCTTTTCCATTATTGGTGGCTGTAAATTCTTCAACAAACTGCTGCAAATAGGGGTCTTTGGCTATCATGAAGGTAGTAATTTGTATGCCCACCCTTCGGCATGCAGCTGCCATATTTAGAGTTTTGTTTATTATTTTTCTGTCCAATCCAAAACTGTTTTTATAATAGCCGCCTGGTTCTTTCAGGCAACTGGGTTTGCCATCTGTTATCATAAAAATCTGCTTGTTGGCATTCTTTCTTTTTCTAAGTAAATCCATGGCAAGCTCTATTCCCGCCACTGTATTTGTGTGAAAAGGACCCACCGTCAAATATGGTAAATCTTTAATGTTTATTTGCTTTGCATCGTCTCCAAAAGTAACAATATCAAGGGTGTCTTTTGGATATTTAGTTCTTATTAGTTCTGCCAACGCCATTGCTACTTTTTTTGCAGGCGTAATTCTGTCTTCGCCATACAATATCATACTGTGCGAAATATCAATTAACAAAACGGTGCTTGTTTGGCTTTTGTAGTCTTTTTCAAAAACAACCAAATCATTTTCTGTTAAATAACTGTTTTCTATCCCACGATTAATCAGTGCATTTTTGATGCTTTCTGTGGCAGAAATATTTTCAATTGAATCGCCAAATTCAAAGGTACGGGTTTCGGGTTTTGTTTCGTCCCCAAGTCCAGAATAATTAGTTTTATGATTGCCCAATTTGGATTTTTTTAGTTTCCCAAAAATTTGTTCTAAACTATCTTGTCTAATAATCTGTTCCGTTTTTGCGGTAAGTTTAAACTCTCCATTGTTTTCATTATTATCAATATATCCTTTGTTTTTAAGGTCTTCGATAAAATTGCCCATGCCATATTTATTGTCTGTTAGGGTATATTTTTTATCCAATTCATTAAGCCAACTCAACGACTCACTAACATCTCCGGCAGAATAAACCAAAAGCTCTTTGAACAAATCAAATAAAGTATCAAAAGATGGGTCTTGATTATTGGAAGGAATGAATGATGAAAAATGGTAGCCTTGCATTGGTGAAAAGATAAACAAAAAAAACGGGATTAAGTTTCCGAATTTTAATTAAATAAAACTGTTAAGTGTTAACCGGCTTTTAAATCAAATCTATGATTTTTTGAGCATTTGTTGTGTTAGAAAACATTTCGTTGTTCAATATCTTTTTTCTATTTAAAATGTCATTGTTCTCAAATTCCTTATCCCATTTTGCTTGAATAATTTCAATCATAATGTTGGCATCTTTTGCTATCGAACAAGTATTTTCGAGCCCTGTTTGTTCCACCATTTGAGGATTTACAACACAAAAACGACCCTTAAACAAGGCATTTAATAATTTTAGTTTGATGCCCGTGGCCTGAAATGTTACCAAAACATTCATTTGCGCTTGGCGAATGGCTGCCTCAATTTCTTCATTATTCCAATAACTAATAAGTTGGATATTGGCATATTTAGCACAAATATCTTTGAGTTCAGTTGAGGGATTGTTGCCTGCAATAACAACAGGAATTTCTATCTTTGAAAACACTTCTTTAACCAAATAAAGGGCGGCATGGTTGTTCTCTCCCACTGATAAATTGCCATGGTATAAAATAAATTTTCCTTTCCCTTTTTCTATTTCCACTGTTTCGTTTGCATGAAAAGCAGACACCAAAACAGCGTTTTTGTACTGGCTGTTTAAATAATTAAAATCAGATGGAGAAATGGCCAAAACCTTAGCAGCTTTTAACAATACTTTTTCATATTCTTTAAGGTTATCGGCTTCCGTTCTGAAAAAATATTTCTTAAAAAAATTAGTCTCTACCTTTTCAAGGTTTTTATAATAGTCGTGTTCTATGTTGTGGTTTCTCACAAGTTTAATTCTATTTTTTAAAGCCTTGTGGTTTAAAAAATAAGTACAATGCAAGCCGTCAAAAAGTATTGGAAAATTGTCGACTTTTAAGTTATCGAGCAACTCCTCGTTGTTTCGCGTTAATACGATATAAGGTATTTTTCCAATAAATGGGTTTTTGTATTTAGATCGGTTGTAATAATATACTTTCGAACAATATTTGTTTAATATTTCCTGTTGTGGTCGGCCATATTGAAAGCAGTGCAAAATAATATCAACCCCGAGTTGATGCAATGCTTTTATTTTATAAAAAACATCTATAACGCCACCATAATCTGCTGGAAAAGGAACATCAAAGGAAACCAAATGCAATGTTTTTTTCATATTTCACCTATCTTTTTTAACAATAATTCAGACTCTATTTGCCAATTTAATTTTTGTTTTGCAATGATAGTGTTTTCTTTTAATTTTTGATACGCATTTTTGTCTTCCAATTGTTTTAAAGCTAAAGTGAGCGCTTCGGTATTGTTTTCAATGCAAAGCCCCGTTTTGTAGGTGCCGTTAAGAGCCATATATTCGGGCAATAAAGAGGAGATGGAAGGAATTTCTGCATGGATATAGTCAAAGAATTTGTTGCTTAAAGAAAAATAATAACTCAAACTATTGGATGCTAACAAATTGAAGGCGCAATAACATTTTGGGGTTAATGTTTTTAATTCATCGGGAGAGAGCAAGCCGGCAAAACTTACATTTTTTATTCCTTCTGACGCTGCCTTTTTTCTTAGCGTTTCGCTCAAATCGCCTTCTCCAACAATAATACAGTTCCACAATGGATGGTTTTTCATAGTCTCCAATAGAAGCTCTAAACAACGCCCCTTGTTCAAAGCGCCCTGATAAATAATAGTTGGTGTTTCAAAAGGGGTTGCAATTGAATTATCGACTAAAAACGGCACATTTCTGACCGTTATAAATGGCTTTCCATATTTGTTTTCTAATTCCTTAGCCAAAGTAGCAGAAACGGTAATATTCAAGACGCTTTTATTAATTCCCCATTGGGTAATTTTATGCCATATTTGTTTTTTAAAACCTTGGTTTTCAAGTTCGGGCACTTCTGCAAAATATTCGTGTGCATCATAAATTAACGGCTTTTTTTTGATGATAGAAAGCAAGGTAAAAGCAAGTAGGGTGTCGCTGTCAACAGCATAAAGTATATCTATTTTTTTAAAAAGGAAACTAAAAAACAATCGCAAATTAAAGACGAGGTAGAACAAAGCTCCCTTGTTAAATATAAAAGAAAGTCCTTTTGTTTCAAACGGATAGGTTTGGTTTATTAATCCTTGTTTGCCGAATTTTTGATGATTGCGAAACAAAACATTGACTCCGTAGCCATCACTTTGCAATGTTTTAGCAATTTTTTGTATCCTTTGATCAGAAAATAGTTGCCCAACGATGGCTATTTGTATTATTTTTTTGTGGTCCATTGCATCCATCCTTCTTTTGGTTCTGTTAAAAATGAGTTGTCTTTCAGCCATCGCAGAATATTTACATATTCTTCTTTTTCATTGAATGGAATAAGATTTATTAGCGCTGCTGCTTCAAATGATTGGGCATTGGAAAACTTAAATATTTTATTTTGATAGGTTGAATAAGTTGTTTGAATGATTGATTTTTTTTGCTCTAAACAAACATCACAAACGCCACATTTTTTTGCGCCTTTTTCTCCAAAATATTTTACCAAAAAAACAGACCGGCAAATAATTTTATTTTGGGCATAATCATTCATATAAGCCAGTTTCTCTTGGTATCGTTTTCTTAAAAATTCAATCTTTTCGGGTCTAATTTCAAGTTTTTGCCATCTGTTTTCTAAAAAAATAATTTGTGGGGCACTCGTTTTTGGTATGTAATCTATCAACTCTAGTTCGTGAAGTTTTTTTAGTTCTTGTTTCACCCAATCTTCCGACTTAAACAATCTTCGGGCAATTTCATATTCATAAATATTGGTGTAAAAATCAAACATTCCGCCATACGATCTTAATAAAACTTTTATTATTTTATCGATATTCTCATGTTTCACCTGCCATTCATAAAGGGTTTGGTCGTCTGCATATATTTTTAATCGGGAGGGCAAATAAATGGATTCTGCAATTTGAAAATAACCTTCTTGTTCCAGTATTTTTAGGCAATTATAAACCAAATGAATTGGTAATTTATAATGTAAAACAAATGAATTGATGTCAAAATCGAAGTTTGATAAATTTCCGTTACCAACCGGTACTTTCAGATAGTTACATATTAATTCATAAACCCTAGAAATATCAGAAACCTGAGGATATTTGCTTTGAATCGTAAAATTATCATCGGAAATATCTGATGGATTGTGCAACAAAACGCAATACGATTTATGCCCATCTCTGCCCGCCCTGCCCGCTTCCTGATAATATGCTTCCATGGTATCTGGCTTTTTTTCATGGATAACAAACCTAACATTTGCTTTGTCTATCCCCATGCCAAAGGCATTTGTGCAAATCATAATCCGGGTTTTGCCGTTTTTCCATTCCTCTTGCTTTTTGGTGCGTTGCTCGTTTGTTAAGCCAGCATGGTAATAATCTGTTTCAACTTTATTTTTACCCAAAACCTCGCTCAACTCTTGGGTGCGTCTGCGAGATTTTGCATAAATCAGGCCTGTGCCTTTCAGTTTTAAACACAAATCAACAATTTTATCTAATTTATTTTCTGGGTTCAAAACAATGTAATGCAAGTTGTTTCTTACAAAACTTTGTTGAAAAACTTTTGCCCTTTTAAAATCCAATTTCTTTTGAATGTCTAAAACCACATCAGGCGTTGCAGAAGCCGTTAGGGCGATGGTTTTTACGCTTTCAAACTTAGATTTAAACTCAGCTATTTCTAAATAGGGGGGACGAAAATCGTAGCCCCATTGCGAAATGCAATGCGCTTCATCAATGGCAATTAATGAAACATCAATATTGAGCGCATAATCTATAAAATGCTTGCTTTTTAGCCTTTCGGGCGAAACATAAAGAAATTTATATTTTCCATTGATGCAATTTTCGAGCTCAAATTCAATCTCTTTTCTTTTCATGCCCGAAAAAAGCGCCACCGCCATAATGTCTTTTTTTTGCAGGTTTTCTACTTGGTCCTTCATCAAAGCGATGAGGGGTGCAATCACCACACAAACGCCCTTCATCATTAGCGCAGGCACCTGAAAACAGATGGATTTGCCGCCTCCAGTGGGCAACAATGCAAGCGTATCGTTTCCATTCAAAACACTCTCCACAATTTCCTTTTGCAAAGGCCTGAAGGCATCGTATCCAAAATGTTGTTCAAGGGTTTGTTCGGGCGTCATTGAAAAGTCATTTCAAATATAATTTTAAAACGCTAAATTACAAATTATATTTTTTTAAAGACTTTTTTGATTGTTTGAAACCAATGGTTTGGTAAGATTTCTATTACTTAAATTATAAAAAAACAGGTTTATTTTTTTAGTTAAATTAATAAATAGTTATTAAGTTTGTACTCTATATGAAAAAAATATTATTCACCGCCATTGTTTTAAGTTCCTTTTTTGTAGGTTGCAAAAAAAAAGAAGACAAGCCTGCAACTGCACAAACTAGAACACAATTATTAACAGCTAACAATTGGACATTGACTGCAATTGTAATATCAACTCCAGGCGAACCCGATGATAACATATTTGCTATAATTGAAGATTGTTTTAAAGATAATTTTATAAAATATAACACTAATTTTACTGTAGTTACCGATGAGGGCGCAACAAAATGCGACCCCAATTTCCCGCAATCAGCAACTAACATCTGGTCTTTTGGACCTAACGAGAGTTCTATTATTTTTGCTGGAGTGTCTCAAAAAATAGAAACTTTAAATGCAACACAATTAAAAGTAAGTGAAATACTTGTTGATGATAAAATATACACATACACTACTACTTATTCTAAAAAATAAGAATAATCACTTAAATAAAAAAAGCCAATTTCTGAGAATGACATTGGTTTTTTTGTGTTTTTCAAATCAAACTATTTTATTTTTAATTTGAAATATAATAACTATTTTTGTACTCATTATGAAAAAAATATTATTTACCGCCATTATTTTAAGTTCCTTTTTTGTAGGTTGCAAAAAAGAAGAAGGCAAGCCTGCAACTGCACAAACTAAAATACAGTTATTAACAGCTAACAATTGGACATTGACCGCACTTGTGGCATCAACTCCAGGCGTACCTGATTTAAACATGTTCGGTTTTGTTGAAAATTGTAATAAAGATAATTTTATTAAATTTAACACTAATTTTTCTTTTGTAACCGATGAGGGCGCAACAAAATGTGACCCAACAGACCCTCAAACAGAAACCGATATTTGGTCTTTTGGCCCTAGTGAAAGCACCATTATTATGGATGGGGATTCTCAAAAAATTGAGAATTTGGATGCTACTCAATTAAAATTGAGTTCTACAGAGGTTGATCCTGATGATGGAAAAACATACACATTCACTACTACTTATTCTAAAAAATAAGAATAATCCTTTCAATTAAAAAAAGCCAATGTCTGAAAACGACATTGGCTTTTTTTACTCAATATTTTTTGAGTTTTTAATGTTAACTCCAAAAAATAGAGATTTAATTCACTATTGTAGGTTGAGTGTATTTTGAAATAAATAAAAGACAACGAAAATAGAATCTATTTGCTAAAAATCAAATCATTAGTTTTTAAATTATTTAGAATTTAAGGCAGCTCCCTTGCACATTTTGACTATTTATCAGCAAAATCAGGTCGCATAATTTAATGCAAATTCTAATTTTAAAATAGTCCAAATTATTTTAAATGCGAGCCAGCTCCGCCTTAGAAATTCTTTTTTATAACATAAAAAAGTACAATTTCTTGATCGGAGATATAACTTGAAAATAGGACAATCAAGCGCAGTGATGATTGGACTATATTGAAAGCATAATCGGCACAAGCGCAATGAAGGTCGGGACTAATGCCGATATGGTAAGATATAGCGAACCGAAGATCTAAGTTAAAGCAGGTAGCACTTCGTGTGCCGCAATTACAATATGACAACAAAAAAAGCCACCCAAAGGGCAGCTTTTTAGTTTTTGGGTTGCAAATATTAGCGTTTAATCCTAATAAAAAAAATCTTATTTTGCTTTGTTTCCAGTCGGCACCAAAGCGGTTAAATCTCTGTCAAACAAATACATGCCGCCTTTGTCATCGCCAATTAATCTTAATTTGTCAACATTTTGCTTAGCCAATGCTTCCTCTTCCATTTGTTCTGCCACATACCATTGCATAAAATTATGAGTGGTGTAATCTTTTTCAGAAAGACAAGCATCCACAACATGGTTAATTTCCTTTGAAACCAATATTTCATGCTTTAAAATAATGTCAAATATTTCTGTAAGAGACTTAAATTTAGATGCCGGTTCTTTTAAAGCAGGGATAACTGCTTTTCCGCCTCTTTCATTAATAAATCTAACCAATTTTATCATGTGCGTGCGTTCTTCATCGCTGTGCATGTATAAAAAGTTAGCTGCTCCGTTTAGTCCTTCCGACTCTGCCCATGAGGCCATAGATAAATAATAATTAGATGATTCTGCTTCAAGTACAACTTGATTGTTCAGCGCTTTTTCAATTTTTTTTGATAACATATTATATTGTTTGGTTTAAATTTCTATTCTTAATCTAGCAACCGGAATGCCCAATTGCTCCCTGTATTTTGCTATTGTTCTGCGGGCAATACTGTAGCCCTTTTCGTGCAACATGGCCATTAGCGCTTCGTCTGTCAATGGTTTTGTTTTACTTTCAGCTTCAATGGCATCTAACAATATTTTTTTTACTTCTTTGTTACTAACCTCTTCGCCACTATCGCTCATTATACCCTCACTAAAGAAATATTTTAAAGGATAAACCCCAAAATCAGTTTGAACATATTTACTATTTGCAACCCTCGAAATAGTGGAAATATCCATTTGGATAACATCTGCAATATCTTTTAAAATCATAGGTTTTAAAGATATTTCATCGCCATAAAGAAAGAAATCGTATTGCGCCTCTACAATAGCATTCATAGTTAATTGCAAGGTTTGCTGTCTTTGTTTAACACTTTCTATAAACCATTTTGCACCATCTAGTTTTTGCCTTATATATTGCACTGCATCTTTCAATCCTTGGTCTTTTTGAGTGTCTTTATCATAAGTTTCTAAAGTTTCAGCAAAAGAATGGCTTAGTTTTAGCTCGGGCGCATTTCTCGAATTTAAGGTAACAGACAATTTTCCATTATCATTAACAACCGTAAAATCAGGAATAATATAATGAGCCGTTGACAAAGATTGCGACTGACCCGGCTTTGGATTTAGTTTAGTAATTTCATCAATGGCATTTTTCAGTTGCTCTTCTGTAATTTTAAGGCTTCTTGTTATCTTTGAGTAATGTTTCTTAACGAAAGGCTCCATATATTGCGCCAATATTATTTCAGCCAATAGTATATTAGGATTCTCATAATCATCCTTTTTCTTTAACTGCAAAATCAAACACTCTTGCAAATTTCTAGCACCCAAACCAGGCGGATCAAAATTTTGAATCTCTATTAAAATACGCTCCAACTCTTCTTCGCTAGTCGAAATATTTTCTGTAAAAGCCAAATCGTTTACAATAGCGCTTAACTCTCTTCTTAAATATCCATCCTCTTCAATGTTGCCAACAATATGCATGGCAAGCTCCATTTCATCCTTATCATCAAAATTTGCACGAACCTGCTCAACTAAAAAATCGTAAAATGTTTGTTGATAGGGCATAGGCATCTCTTTTTGCTCCTCTTCACCCCCAGAATAGTCGTCTGTCATCTTAAAAGAAGAGTTGTCATCGTTGTTTAAAAACTCTGAAACATTAAAATCATCGGTGGCATAACTGTCCTGATTGTTGTAATCGTCATTGATGGTTTCTTCGTTGTTAAACTCCTCTTTTTTCTTATCTTTATAATTAATCAATTCTTCCTCTCCCTTTTCTATTGCAGGGTTATCCAGTAATTCTTGATCAACTCGCTCCTCAAAATCGGCAGTTGTCATTTGCAGCAATTTTATAAATTGAATCTGCTGCGGAGACATCTTTTGGAAGAGTTTAAAACTCAGTGATTGCTTTAACATAAGTTAAAAAATTTTTTATGTAAATTTATCTGCAAAGTAAATTAATTTTGCTGTGTATTTAAAGTTATTTTTTAAAAATGTATATAAAAGATTTAGCAGCATTCGAAAACAAAGAAATTACCCTCAAAGGTTGGGTTTCAAACAAGCGCGAAAGCAAGGGTTTAGTGTTTATTAATTTAAGAGATGGCAGTGGCGTTTGTCAATGTATTGCCGACCAAACAAAGATTTCTGAAGAGGAATTTAATAGCGCTAGCAAAGCTGGATTAGAAAGCGCGATGGAAATAAAAGGCACTGTTGTTAAAGACGAAAGACAAATTGGTGGATTTGAAATACAAGTTTCATCTTTAAATGTCATCCATTTTGCAGAGGAATATCCAATTGCTAAAAAAGAACATGGCATAGATTTTTTAATGGATAAAAGACATTTATGGTTGCGTAGCCAAAGACAATGGGCCATTATGAAAATAAGAAACACCATTATTTTTAGCATTCATCAGTATTTTCAGAAAGAAGGTTTTGTGCAAATGGATGCTCCAATTTTTACAGGAAATGCTTGCGAAGGTACTAGCACATTGTTTGAAACTGACTTTTATGGCGACCCAGCTTACCTTAGCCAAAGTGGTCAATTATATGGAGAAGCAATGGCAATGGCTTTTGGCAAAATATATACTTTTGGCCCAACATTTAGAGCAGAAAAAAGCAAAACAAGAAGGCATTTATCGGAATTTTGGATGATTGAACCCGAAATAGCATTTTGCGACATTCACCAAAACATGGATATTATCGAATCATTTTTACAATTTGTTATCAAAAAAGTGTTAGACGAATGCAAGAACGAATTGCAACTTATTGGCAGAGATACCACTATTTTAGAATCCAGCTTAAAATCTTTCCCTAGGCTAACTTATGATGAAGCCGTTAGAATTATAAAAGGCGAGCAAGATGTAAATGGTGTTAATGGCATCACTTCATTAGAAGTAGAATTAATAGCCATGCAAGAGCAATTTAAAGCCGTAGAAACTGAGATTGCAGAAAGAGAAGCAAAAATTGCAGAACCCGGTATGAAAAAAGGCGAAATAAACTTTAACACTAATAAAGTTGCGACCCTAAAAAGCGATTTAAAGGAAATAGAAGAAAGTTTGAGAAACATTCCACAATGGATTGCAAGTGCTAAAAACTTTAAATATGGCAACGATCTAGGCGGTAGCGATGAAACCGTCATCACCCGCTTATTCGATTCTCCAATCATGGTTTACGATTGGCCCCATGAAGTGAAAGCATTTTACCTAAAACGCAACCCCGAAGACACAAGATTTGCAAGAGGTGTGGATGTTTTAGCACCCGAAGGCTATGGCGAAATTTTGGGTGGTGGCGAAAGAGAAACGGATTTAGAGGCCCTAAAAAGCAAAATCATCGAGCATGAATTGCCAATGGAAGCCTTTGAGTGGTATTTGGATTTAAGAAGATATGGCAGCGTGCCACATGCCGGTTTCGGACTGGGTTTAGAGAGATTGGTTACATGGTTGTGCAAACTAAAACATGTTAGAGAAAGTATTCCATTCCCTAGAATGTACGGCCGTTTGTTGCCTTAGACTATTGAAACTCATAAGCCCCTAAATCGGGGATGCCAACACGCGGGTTTTCCTCAATGTCTAACAAAACAGGAAAACTTGCGTCTGCGCTATTCAAAGCTGGAGAATCTAGCTTTAATTTAAAATCATTTTTCTCAATATTTTTAAATTTTGGGTCTGCGTTCAGCTTAAGGTTAACACCCGTAATTGCAATTTCTGACTTAATGATGTTGTGGCTTGGATAATATGGATTAGGCGTGGTATTTTTATTTAAGTCAAAAAATAGTTCTGTTTTATTAGGTCCCCAAATAATTGAATTAACAATAGAAAAGCCAATGTCGAAGGTTTTTATTACAACATTATTGTCATTTCGTAATTGGTTGTTGAAAATAACATGCGGGTCGCGCCTGCCCCCGCCACAATAGAAAGTGCAATGATTAATGATGTATTCTCCGCCATAAACAGCAAAAAAGGAGCGCACACCACAATTATAAATCAACACATTTGTTAAATTAATTTTTGCGGTAACCCCAACAATACCATAAGCACTCATATTATAAACCTTAGAATTAGTAACAACTAAATTAGGATTGCTATTTTCAGGCAAAGAATCTACAGTAATTCCGGTGGTAGCATTTTTTATTTCTGTAAAATTGATTGTATTATTGATACTGCCTCTGTAAAAACGAATGCCTCGCCATTGGCCACCTTTGTTATCAAAATCTTTATACAGCCTATCGCCCTCAAAAATAACGGGACTGGCTTTTGTGCCATTTATAACTAAAGTACCCAAAACATTGAGCGCACCAATCGAAATTATTTTGTTTTTATTATTTACAAAAGTAGAATTAGCCGTGCTGTAAAAATGCACCCCCGCACCAATTGTAAGCGTGTTTCCTATGTTGACAAAAGCCGTGTTCACTATCACATGCGGTTTGTCTGTTTTGTCTATCAGCGTGTTTTGGTCAAAAACAGTGTCTTTATAATAGTAGGCATCCCAACCATAAGCCGCCAACTGCACAAACTGAACATTGCCATTGGTTTCAAAAGAGAGGCTATCGCGAACCAATATAGGATTTAATGTATTATTGGGTTCAAGTGTACATTCAACAAAAACCCAAGTGCTGTCTTTGGGCAAAATATCAATCCCTTTTATTTCCGCACCAAATCTCCCATCCACATTAAAGCGATAAGAAGATCCACTTCCGCCCATTACCTTTGCATTAACAGTTACGGTTTTGTTATATGGATTCTTAATTTTAAACTGTTTGTTGATGGAGCGGGGATAATTGGAATTTGCTAATCTTGTAAAAACAGTATCAAAATAGACTGTGTCTTTCGTGAAATTAAGCGTGCCTTGCGAGGTAAGAAATTGCTTGTCTTTTCTGCAAGAAAAAAGAAAAACCATTATTCCCAAACTACTGTAAACTATAAATGACTTCATTATTTGTGGGTCAAAACGCATTTTTTGTGCCTAAATTGTATTTTTTACTAAAAAATGACATAACACTAGTTTTTAGGCCCTTTGGGTTGCAGTGGTCTAACTTCTAAATTCACTTGGTGCATATTGTCTGGAGATTTTAGAGCATGTAAAATCATTTTTGCAACATCTTCCGGCATCAACATATAATCATGTGGCTTGATGTTTTCGCTATTTCTAAAAAAATCTGTTTTTACGCTGCCAGGATAAACGCAAGTAACTTTAATCCTAAAATCCCTCAGTTCTCTCCATAAGCTCTCGCTAAACCCTTTTACAGCCCATTTTGTCGCGCAATATCCGCTCACCATAGGCATTCCCTCCAATCCTGCTATGCTAGAAATATTAATAATGTGTCCGAAACCAACATTCTTTAGCACAGGAACGGCCAATTTTGTACAATAGAACATTCCATTCACATTGGTTTGAAACATTTCGTCCCATTGAGAAAGCGGCAAATCTTCTACATTAGAAAAATAACCGAGACCTGCATTATTTATTAAAATGTGAATTGATGAATTTTGACTTAAAATTTTTTTAAATGCGGATTCAACTTCCAAAAAATTTCTAATATCCGTTTTTATAAAATTGAAATTTGCATGTTTTATATCGCCTGAATTTCTGCCCAAACCGAAAACGATGCAGCCTTCTTCCAACAATTGTTTACTAAGTTCTGCGCCAATGCCTTTGCTTACGCCAGTAATAACTGCAACTTTATCTTTTAAATCCATGCAACAAAAATAAAGAATATTAGGGCATAAAAAAAGCCCTCCGCATGGCGAAGGACTTTTTTTTAAAATATTAAGCTATTTACTATCTGTTGATAGTAACTTTTTTAGTAGCAATTTGATTTTCAGCAATTACTTTCACAGTGTAAACACCAGAAGCAACATCAGACAAATCAATTGTTGTAGAAGAAGTATTTACATTGATGGTTTTAATTAAAGCACCCACTGTGTTGTAAACCAATACACTCATTTCTGTGCTAACAACACCATTAAGAGCAACAGTGAAAATACCAGAATTAGGATTAGGATAAACACTAACAGCATTGTTCATGCTTTCTGCACTATTGATATCAGTTGTCATTGTGAAACATTTAGTTTGAGAACACTCACAACCAGAGTTTGCATCTTTTGCAATCATAGTGATGCAATATTTACCTGGGGCAATGTATCTGTATGACGGACTAGCGCCTGAAACAGAGTTTCCGTCACCTGTAAACCAAGTGTAAGTAACACCTGTTGTAATTCCTACAGGTTTGAAACCTAAACCAGAAGTAGTGGCAGCAGATTCTTTACCAACTATATCGAAGGTACAAGTAGCAGGCAATGGATTGATGTTAATTGTTTTGCTTAATGAATCAGAACAACCACCAACAACCTCAGCTTTCAACTGAACTGTGAAAGTTTGAGAAACACCAGAACCATAAGAATGAACAGGGGCACGAATAGCAGAAGTGTTTCCATCTCCAAAGTTCCAAGTATATTTAATAGTACCTTGATCAAATGTAGTTAAGTTAGCAAAAGGGACATCGCTACCTGCGCAACGGTCTTCAACATTAAATTTAACCTCTGGTTGAACGCCAACATTCACTTCTTTAGTGATTGATGTAGAACATCCATTTTGTAAGTTAGTTGTTAAAGTAACTAATTTAGGACCAACCGATGTCCAATTTTTGTTTGGGCTAGATGCAGTTGAAGTAAATCCATCACCAAAATTCCAGAAAATTGAGTTGTTGCTAGCAAGTGCTTCGCCATTCAAATTAGTGGTATTTGTAAATTGAGTAGCTGTTCTGCTACAAGCAAATGGATATGTAAAGTTAGTGGTTGGAATTTGTTTAACGACAACAGGAACAGTTGAAGTTGCTTCACAACCAAACTCAGAAATAACTCTCAAAACAACATTTTTTGTACCAGCAGATTGGAAATTATAAGTTGGATCTAATAAAGTAGCTTTATTTCCAGCATCATTAAAATCCCACTCACTACCAAATAAACCATTAGCAATTGTAGAGTTGTTTTTGAACATAAATTGAGTATTTAAACAAGTGCCTGCAGATTGCGTGAAATTAGCAACTGGACGAGCAAATTGATAAACAAATTTTTGAGTTGCATTGGTACATCCATCAGCAGTTGCAGTCAATTTAACTAAATATCCACCTTGCGTAGCATATTGTTTGAACAAATCATTTTTGTTATTTACATTAACTGGAGCAGAATTGTCGCCATAATCCCAATCGTAAGTAGTAACACCAGAACCACCATAAATAGTTCCGTTTCTTAATCTGATATTAACACCTTCGCAAGCGTTTGTGTTTAAGATTAATGCCTGAGGCACCTCAGTGATTTCTAAAACAAAAGTGGAATCTGTTACAAAATCATAAGGATTAGTTTTTGCTTTTACATTTACTGTATAAGTTCCAAATGCAGCATAAGTATGAATAGGACTTGCTTCATCTGAAGTGTTTCCATCACCAAAACTCCACTCATATTCTAATGCACCAGAACTAACTGAAGATAAATTCTCAAAAAGGATTTCTGTTTTTTCGCAAACAACAGTTGGCAATTTATATCCAATAACACCTTTTGGCGCAACCAAAATTATTCTTTTAAAAGTTGTATCACAACCTGTTGCAAGATTTGTAAAAGTTGTTGAAATTTCGAAAGTTTCATTTTCCATTGGTTTTGCAGCCATAAAGTGAACTTGCATATTTGCAGATCCACTAGCACCTACTAAACTAACTAATGCATTGGCATTAGACATATCAGAAACTTTGATAGCGGAAACAGAACCTCTCCACAAAGAACCATATTGAGAATTCACATAACCTACACGAGAAGGTGCAGTGAAATTATAAACCATTTTCTCATTTGGGAAAGTTAAATCAGGTCTTCCTGTTGTTACAAATTGAGCGTGAACAGAAGACAAAGAAGTGTTTTTTGATGTGATAGAACCACCTGGAGAAGGCGTTATATTAAAGTTAATCAACATTTCGTCATTGCTTGGTACATCATCATTAATGGCCAATTTCAATCTAATAGTGTTTGGGCCAGCAACAGAAAATTTTGTTGGAGTAGGGAATCTAAAGTTTACACTCGCATTTGGTGCAATACCTCCAGGAACCGTGTATTCCACTTGCGGCATTCCATTTAATCTGAATGCAACCCTAGGATTATTTACTGTATAAATACCATTGTTTCTAATTGTACCCTTTACAGTATCTTCATATCCAGCACAAGTTGGCGTAGGGAATATTAAGGGAAATGCAGTTATAGCTAAATCAATTACATATTCTTCCGCACCAATATCAGGGGTAGAGGTTCTTGTTACATTATTAACATCTCTTGTAAAAGTGGTTACTCTTGCTTTATTCGCCATCGGGATAGAGTTTGGAACAATAATAGAATTTGAACTAATATCTACAAACTCAGGAGCAACTGATATGTTGTTAGTTGGTAAACCAACATTGTATGCATCTTGAATGGTTGTATTTGTTTGATATTGTGGTCCTAAGAATTTAGTTCCTTGATTAACAGACAATGGGCCAAAAAACCAATTGTTGTTTCTGTAGTTTGAGTTTGTTGGATTAAAATCATACATCAATTGTTTCATATTCGAAGTTCCACCAATATTAATATTTAAAATATTGTTATCAAACAAACCTTGCCAATAGCCGCCATACATTGCAAAAACTTGACCATTGTTTGTGGCAGTTGGGTGGGAGATTGTATGTGTGTTATGAACAATATCCAAAGAATGGCCATAAAAACCATAAACATAAAAATATGCACCATATAATGTACTAGTTCCAAATAAATGCACTACATTGTTGGTGTATAAAGACCTGCTAAACACCCATCCACTGCTTGCAAAAGAGAAAAAGTAAACACCCATCTGCATATTTGTGGTAGGCGTGTTACCATTCAAATTATAAATTCTGTTTTGGTCAACATTAAAATCTGAATAATCGCCTTGAATGCCATACACTGTTGTTGATCTTGTAGATCCAGTATTATGAATTAAGTTTTTTCTAATAGTGATTCCACCAGCATAGTTAAAATAAACACCTCTTTGTGAAAAGTTTTGAATATTGCAATTAGATACTGTGTTTCTGTTTGTACAATTTCCTGTGCTTCTTGATGTATTTCCGAACATTACAACGCCATAAACAGGTCCCCAATCAGAACCTCCAGGAGAACTCATATCACAACTATCTATTAAGTTGTCGTTTCCATTGTCTGCATAAGAAAATGGAGAAGAAGAAGTGCTACTATTCATCCAAATGTAGGCAGAACCTCTATTGGTATTATTAAAAGTGCGTCTAAGATTACAATTTTTAATGATATTAAAATTTGCTGAATTGTAAATCCAAATATTTTTACCACCATTGCTAGATTGCTCTGTAGATGAGATAGTTAGATTGTGAAAAGTAAAAAAATCTGTACCATACATTTCAATAGTTGCTTGATTCGTAGCAGTTGCCGCATGTTGAATCGTATTGCCATTACCATTAATAATTACTCTTTTTGCAGCAGTAGCTCCAAGAATTTGATTGACTTGAAATCTTTCAGTGTAAGGACCTGTTCCTGTAACAACATTTACTCTAATTGTTGCTTGAACACCTGCGCCTCCAATAGCGTAGTTCGCTGCACCGCCATCGCCCCTTGTTAGGTTCTTTAAGTCATTGGCAAGTGCTGTAAATGATACATAGTTTGTAGCAGAAGCCGCAGCCGTCCTGTCAATGGTGTAAGTACCACCCGGAAACGCGAATGCGTTTTGAGCAAAAATCATAAACAAAGCTGCCGAAAGGAAGCTTGTTAGTTTTGCTAATTTTGTTTTTTTGTAGAATTTAATCATAATTTATTTAATTGATTTTTGGGTTTTTTCAAGGGTCAAATATATACACGAATTTCATAAATCCAATTTTTTTTTTGAAAAAACTTGAAAAAATGACAAATTTATGACAATTGCCTAAAAACTGAGACAGTAAGCTTGCTTTGTATTTTTAATAGCAATTGTGTCGTATTTTAATAAAACCTGAGGGTTTCTGATATTAATTAAATTGCTAACTAACAATGTTTTATGTTTATTTTTTAATAAAACGCTATCGGCTAAATACTTGTTTTTTAGAAGAAAAACATTGCAATTTTCTTCAAAATCAATATTTCTCTGAACGAATTTGCATTTATAATTAAAAAACTGAAATCCCAAGTTTTTAGATAATTTGAAATTGTAGTCGTTGTAATTTTTGCTAATATCAATGGTTATTAAAGTGTTAACGCCATTTTTCCAAAAATAGGGTTCTAAAAAAAACTTAATACCTAAAGCATCGTTCACAAAAGCAGAATCGGAAATAATATAAACCCTTTTGCCTTGAATACAAGTAATAACATCATGGTTTTTTATTTTATGAAAGACTATTTTTTTCTGTCTGTGTTCTTTGTAGTTTTGAAAAGATTCTATGCCTATATAACACACTGTTGTAATCATAAAAGAAAAAAACAGCCATTTGTGTCTGTGAATTAAAAAACTTAGCAGCAAAAATATCAATGTATATAATATTAATAATTGCCAAAAATCCAAATGCAGTCCATTAAAATAGCTGCCCGGAAAATGATTGATAGATTGCACTAAATAATTGTTGAAAACAATTATTTTAGAAACAATGAAAGCTAGCAAAACACCTAAAAAAGGAACGAAATTGAAAACCAAAAGCGCAATGAGCCCTACCAAAATTATTAAAACAAGAGGAATAATGATTAAATTGGACAGTAAAAAATAGTTTGGAAACTGATGGAAATAATAGACCCCCAAAGGAAATGTGAACAATTGGGCGGCAAATGAAACGGAAACGAGTCCCCAGCAGTATTTATCGAATCTATTGTGTGGAATATACCAGTTTTTTATGAGCGGTTGCACAAAAACGATACCCAAAACCGCAGAATAGGACAACTGAAAGCTTACATTCACAATGTCTAAAGGGTTTATTAAAAGCAAAATAAAAGCCGATATATAGATTGTATTGAAGACATTTCCTTTTCTATTGAATAATTTTGCACCACCAATAACGCTAAACATCAAAGATGAGCGTAAAACAGAGGCCGATAAACCTGTAACAAAAGCATACACCCATATCCCTAAAATTACAATAATGGTTTGAGTAACCATGCCATTTTTCAGCTTCAATAAGAATGATGTTGAAAAAAGCAAAATAAAATAAATAATGCCAGCATGCAATCCGCTAACCGCCAACACATGCAAAGTGCCTGTTTGAGAAAATGAATTGACTAAAACAGGGTCTAAATTGTCTTTAAATCCCAAAAGCAAAGCCTCTGCAACACCAAGCACTTTTTTGTCTTTAAAATGTGTTCTCAAAATATTTAAACAACTTTCCCGCGCTTGTTGTGCCCATCTTCGTAAAACAAAAGTTGTTTTTGGCAATTGAATGGCAGATTCACTTGCAAACAACTGATAATGAATGTTATGGTAAGATAAATATTGTTTGTAATCAAATTCCTCTGGATTTTTAGGTGCATCTATGTTTTGCACATTGGCATCTAACACAAAAATATCGCCTGCTTTAATGGGATTTTTAAAATGTTTTTTGTTAAAATACACCAAAACTTTCCCTTGCACAGCATGGCTTTTACCCAAGCTATCCATCACTTTATTTACAATACAATAGGCTTTTTGAAACTTGGCTTTTTCAATAATTTGGTTTTTTACTGATATTTCATAAACATTGGCCTTTTTGATGCTCGAAAAATGCTGAGGCAACCTTAATTCATTGCTAAAATAAGTGCGAAGGAAACCCAAACAAATAAAAACTATTGATATAATTATCCCTAAAATTTGCTTTTTATCAAAAGCGAAAGCAACTCGCTTTTGCCATCTAAAATAGCAAAAAAAAGCAAAAAAAACCATTAACGAAATTGCGAAAACTATTAAAAGTTGAGGTAAGTAAATAGCAAAGAATATCCCTATTATAAAGGGAAACAATATTCTGGCAAAAGAAACCGAGTGCCAGCTAAACATAAAATTAATTTAAAAACCGTCTGTAAACTAGGCTGAAAAACTCTTCGGACAGTTTTTCGTGAGAATGCCAATCATAAGTGCCAACAACATTATTTTCAAGGTAATTTATCGCAGTTTCACAATTATTTGAATTTTGAACTGTTTGCAAACAGGATTTATAAGCGTCAGAATTGCCATCGAATAATGTATTTATAAACTCAAATTTTTTGCTAATGGCTATTGCTTTCGAAATGTCTGGAATAGCTGTTCCTTTGTGTTTGTCGGCTATTTGAATAGGTTGCACTACTTTTTTGGACAATCTTTGATTCAAGGTTTCTATACCAATTTCATCAACATTATTTCCTCCAAAATTATTTGTTTTTTCTAATTGACTTTTTATTATGGCTTGCGGTTTTTCGACAATGGCAGCAGGTGCTTGAGGTGCTATAGATTCCATAAATGATTCTATAATTGGTTCAATTTTTTTTACCAAAACTTCCTCAACAACTTTAATTGGCTCTTCTTCTGCAATTGGCTCTTCTTCTTCAATTGGATCTTCTTCTGCAATTGGCTCCTTTTCCTCAATTGGTGCCTCCACAATTGGGATTTCTTGTTTGGGCGTGTCAATAACAGGCTCAACTTTCGCAGGTTCAGCTTTTATAATTGTTGAATTAATAACACCAATTTTAGAAGCCGTTTCGTGCAAATCTATGCTTAAAAACTTGATTTTTTCTTTGTGAAAATCAATGGCTGTGCCAGATTCAATCTCATTAATAGCATCGGAAATAGAATTGATTAAGTTTTTTAGTTGCGAAGCGATAAAAGCATTGTCCATTTATTGTCAGATTGATTTTTTAAAGAAACAAAATTAATACATTTTAATTGAAAGCAAATCAAAAAAACAAAAAAACTTAAAAATTATTTAAAAAAACCTAACTTTGTCGCAAAGATTATGATTGTTGTTAGTCAAGTTTTATTAAATATCCTAACTTTAAATAACCGAAGGGTTGTTGCAATGGCGCTTTGGCCTATTATTATTTTAAAAAATAAAGACATGAAAGTAAATTTAGAAATCATTAATCACGAACGCATACACCATAGGCAACAACTTGAATTGCTTGTTTTACCCTATTATTTCTGGTATTTTTTAGAATATTGGTTCTATATGTTTTCTAATAAAATGAACCACCAAACGGCCTATATGAAAGTTAGTTTTGAAAAAGAAGCATACTCTAACCAAGATAATTTAAACTACCTGAAAAAAAGAAAATTTTTAAGCAATTTGCCCTATTTTAATAAATGATTGAAGTTCAAAAAATAAAAACCGAAAAAGCACTGCAAGAGGCTTTTACTATAAGACACAATGTTTTTGTAATAGAACAAGTTGTAGATGCAGAAGAAGAATATGATGAATTTGACAAAAAATGCACCCACTTTATTGCCTATTTTGATCAAAAACCAGCGGGAACGGCCAGATGGCGCTTTAAAAGCGAAGACACCATCAAATTAGAAAGATTTGCTGTTGAATCTGATTTCAGGAACAAAGGCATTGGTGCAGCCTTGGTGCAGGCAGTTTTAAAAGATTTGCCTTATTGCAAAATAGTAATGATGCATGCCCAATTGCATGCGGTTTCATTTTACGAAAAACAAGGTTTTGAAATATACGGACATCAATTTGAGGAGGCCAGTATTCAACATTTTGCTATGAAGCTAAAAAGTATTTAGAGTTTAAAATTTGTTTTAAATATTTTTACCGCTATGGCAATTAAAATAACTCCGAAGAACTTTCTAATTACCATTAAACCAGCTTTACCAAGTATTCTTTCTATGATTTTTGTTGATTTAAGAACCAAATAAACAACTATTAAATTGATGATGATTCCTGTGAAAATATTGATGGCAGCAAACTGAGATTTTAAAGACATAATTGTTGTAAGCGTTCCGCTACCAGCAATAATTGGAAAGGCAATAGGAACAATACTTCCTGACTTGAGATCTGGCTCGGTTTTAAAAAAATCGTGCCCTAAAACCATTTCCAAACCAATAATAAAAATAACCACCGACCCAGCCAAAGCAAAAGAATGAATATCGATGCCCAAAAGACCTAGAAACTGCTCGCCCACTAAGAAAAATGCAATCATTAGCAACCCTGCAACCAAGGTAGCTGTTTCTGATTGAATATGCCCAATTTTTTCTCGCAAATTAATGATAACTGGCACAGAGCCAACAATATCTATAACGGCAAATAGTGTAAAAGAGATGGTTAAAATTTCGTTAAAATTCATAATTTGGGTTAGGAAATAAACTATTTGCAAAGGTGCATTTTTTTACAATAAAAATAACAACATAAACTAAAATGCCCTAAATTTGCAATAATTAATCCCAAACAACATGAAAAAAACAATTTTATTTTGCACACTTTTAAGTATTCAATCGCTTATTTATTCTCAAGACAACAAAAACGAAAGAATTTATCCAAACGAAATTGGACTTAATACAACAGAGTTTATTAAATCTTTTTTTAGTTTCAACAATCAGTTTTCTGGTTTTGAACCCTATTTAGTGTCTTACAAACGGATTTTAAATGGCAATCAATCAGCAATTCGTTTTTTTGCAGGTGGTTCATATATCAATAATAAAAGCAAAACCGATAGTAAGCCAAATGATAAAAATTACACAAGAAATTTTGAAGCAAAAATTGGTTACGAAAGACGGTATAATTTATCTAGTAAATTTACAGCAGTTGTTGGCGCTGATATCAAAGTTGGTTCTTTAAACACTGAAATTTTTAATACCGGTAGCAACACGAGTAATAATTTTTATCAAACCCAAGAGCAAAAAAACAAAACAGGTTATTTGGGAATAAATATTCCCGTTGGATTATATTTTCACTTAAACAAAAGGTTGTCATTATATACTGAGGCAGGTTTGAGTGTAATAAAGTCAGACAACAGTTCATTTAATAGAAACATAAGTTACAATAATCGTATTCCAAATGTTAATTTTTTGAACAATACGCATCAATCGGGAGATAAGATAAATGTAACTTTGCCCATCAATATATTTCTGTTTTTTAGGCTTTAAACCATTTTAACCAAAGCGTTTGCCAACCCTTCCATTCTCCATAATTAGCAAAAGACTCGTTGTGAATAACAAAACAAAAAGGGGCATTTAGGGTTTTCAATTCTTGAATAATGGGTTGCAAAAGAGCATCGGATTCATTTTCATTCAATCGCATTCCATTTTTCAAAGCAACATCCATGGCCACAAAAGGAACTATTTCTAGTTCAGTGGTTTCATTTTTTTCTAAATCGAACCACAAAAACGGGAAAGCTGTGCCAGCTCTAAAACCTATAATATCTGCATAACCCATCGTAAAATCTTTCTTAATTCCATTTGCAAGCAGCGTTCTGTATGTTTTTGGCAAGTCCATTTTTAGGTAATGCTGTCTGGAAGTCTCGGTTTTTGTTTCTAAAATAAAATTCAACCTATCAATTTCCAACTTTACTTTTTTAGCATCCAAATTTGAAGCATAACCGGGGTGAATACCAATTTCATGTCCATTTTGTTTCAATTTATCAATAATAATTTTGTATTCAGAATTTGTATATTTAATGTTTTTATCGTAAGAACCATAATCGCTCATTAAGAAAAAATAATTGGCTTTAAGTTTTTCATTTTCTAAAGCAGAAATTTGGGCGTCAAAATTATCAAAGGGGTCTTTTTTATTGCCAAACAGAACCATGAATTTAGTTGAAATAAGATTGAGTTGCAAAAACAAAAGGTTTTTAAGCATTGATGCTGTTGTTCTAAAAAGACCCTTGCCTTTAAATGCGAAAATAGAATCCACATCAATTGTAGGCTTTACTTCAAATTGGTGTTTTTTAAATAAGTTTCCATCAACCTTTAAATAATTAATTAAAATCTTTTTAAAATCCTGTATCCAAATATCAACTATTGGTTTGTCTAGCATTTCTGATTCATATAAAACAGAATTTTCGTGTTTGAATCTTTGATGAAGGTCTTTGTCTATGTACAAATACTCCTCATAACGAGAAATATGAAAAAAAACAGCAGCAAAAATATCAAAGTTAATTTTGGAAAAATTGCTTTCAATCATTTCTACTTTTTGTTCTAAAACCATGTTCCAATAATCTATGTTAGTTTGAAACAATAATAATTCTGGCATTATTTGTAGCGAATTGGGGATTTCACTTTCCGAATAATTAATTACCAAGCCTTTATGCAATTTCACAGCCTCCAAGTCGTCTGTTAGCGAGTGTTCGAGGCCATAATGTGCTGTAAAAATATGTTTTAAAGCATACTTTAAACGAGGGGTTTTTAATTTAGAATAGATTAGTAACAAAACTTTATTATTTTTGCGGTTCAATACTGCAAAGAAACAAAAAAATTTAATGAAAGTTGCATTAATAACAGGAATAACCGGACAAGATGGTGCTTACCTAGCCGAATTTTTACTAAAAAAGGGCTATATGGTGCATGGAATTAAAAGAAGAAGCTCTCTTTTTAACACTGATAGAATAGACCATTTGTATCAAGATCCACACGTGGCAAACGCCCAATTGAAGCTGCATTATGGCGACCTAACGGACAGCACTAATTTAATTCGTTTGATTAAAGAAATACAGCCAGACGAAATATACAACTTGGCTGCGCAAAGCCATGTTCAAGTTAGTTTTGAAACACCAGAATATACCGCAAATGCCGATGGAATTGGTACACTTAGGATTTTAGAAGCCGTAAAAATTTGTGGTTTAATAGAAAAAACAAGAATCTATCAAGCGTCAACATCAGAGCTTTATGGTATGGTACAAGAGGTGCCACAAAGTGAAAAAACACCATTTTACCCTCGTTCTCCTTATGCCGTTGCAAAAATGTATGCTTATTGGATAACTGTAAATTATCGTGAAGCTTATAATATGTATGCTTGTAATGGCATTTTATTTAACCACGAATCACCTATTAGAGGAGAAACTTTTGTTACCAGAAAAATAACCCGTGCAGCGTCCAAAATAGCTTTGGGTTTGCAAGATAAATTGTATTTAGGAAATTTAAGTAGTAAAAGAGATTGGGGACATGCCAAAGATTATGTGGAGGCGATGTACCTTATGTTGCAGCAAGAAAAACCAGAAGACTTTGTTATTGCCACCGGAAAAACAACAGAAATCAGAGAATTTGCAAGAAAAGCATTTGCCTATTTAGGCATTCATTTAAAATTTGAAGGCAATAACGAGAATGAAAAAGGAATTATTGAAAGCATTGATTTTGAAAAAGCAAAAACGCTAGGTTTAAACATTGCGGCTTTGGAAATTGGCAAAGCAATTATACATGTAGATGCAAAATATTTTAGACCAACAGAAGTGGATTTATTGATTGGCGATGCCACAAAATCTAAAGAAAAACTGGGCTGGGTTGCTAAACACACGCTTGATGATTTGATTGAAGACATGATGCAGAGCGATTTGCAGTTGATGAAAAAAGACGAATATTTAAAACAAGGTGGTTTTAATACACTAAGCTATTTTGAATAATGAATTTTGATTCAAAAATATATGTCGCTGGGCATAATGGCATGGTTGGAAGCGCTGTTTGTCGTGCTTTAACAAAAAATGGATACACAAATTTAATTGTCCGTTCTTCAAAAGAATTGGATTTGCGGAACCAAGCATCGGTCGCCATTTTTTTTGAAACGGAAAAGCCAGAGTATGTTTTTTTGGCTGCCGCAAAAGTGGGCGGAATTATTGCAAACAATACCTACAGAGCAGAATTTTTGTATGACAACTTATGTATTCAAAACAATGTGATTCATCAATCTTATGTAAACAATGTTAAGAAATTGATGTTTTTTGGCAGCAGCTGCATTTATCCAAAACTAGCGCCTCAACCACTGAAAGAATCCTATTTATTAACAGGCGAACTAGAGAAAACCAACGAGCCGTATGCAATTGCTAAAATAACGGGAATTAAACTTTGTGAAACCTACAGAGAGCAATATGGATGTAACTATATCAGCGTAATGCCAACCAATCTTTATGGTATCAATGATAACTACCACCCACAAAATAGCCATGTTTTGCCTGCTTTAATTAAAAAATTTCATGAAGCAAAATCAAATCACATGGCCAATGTAGAAATTTGGGGAACAGGCAATCCTTTAAGAGAATTTTTGTTTGCAGATGATTTAGCAGATGCCGCCTTGTTTTTAATGTTAAATTATAATGACAAAGAGTTTGTGAACATTGGGGTTGGCAAAGACTTGAGCATTAAAGAATTGGCTCTAAAGGTTAAAGAAATTATTGGATTTGAAGGCGATTTGGTTTTTGATTCATCAAAACCGGATGGCACCCCACGAAAGCTAATGGATGTTGGCAAGCTGCATAATTTAGGTTGGCACCATAGAACAAGTTTAGAGGAAGGTGTTAAGCTAGCCTATCAAGATTTTTTATCTAAACAATAAAATTGGGTTAAATTATTTAGAAATAAAAAAAGCGCAAACCAAGTTTGCGCTTCTTTTGAAAAATATATTTTTTAAATTAATCAATCAAAACAGTAACATCCTCAATTTTTCCATCAGTTATTGTAATTGTTGGTAATTTGGGATTTGCATCGGGGGATGAAATTTGATTAAAGTTGAACTCTGCGCTCATTTTTTTGGTTGTTGGATTGTATGCCGTGATTTTAAATGTCCCAGTCTGTGTCCCTGGCGAGCTTAAGTCTATTCCAAAATAACCCATATAAGCTGCTACAAAATTAAAATCTAATGTTCCTGGAAAAAACTTTCTAAAGTACATAAACGAATTGTCGCTATCAAACGACAAAGCATAAGTGCCTAACATTGAAGGTGGTACAGTAACATTTCCAAAAATTACGCTAGTGTCCATTCCAACTACTCTAACAGCGAATATGCCTAAACTTGAATCATTTGTAGAATAATCAGCCTCAATGCCCATTGTGGTATCATTCCCAATGAAGTACATTGCGTTCTTGTCTGCTCCCCATGCTACACCGTCCACTTTGCAAACCATGCCTTTGTTTGTTTGTGTAGATGCAGTTGGTTTGTCATCTTTTTTCTTGCAGCTGAATATTAAAATAGTGTACAATCCAAATAATAATAATTTTGATTTCATTTTTTATAAATTAGGCAACAAAGATATTGTTTTTATTTACATCACAAAACGCCTTTTTTTATCAATCGAGTTATCTCTTTAGAAACAATTTCGCCACTGATGATAGAAGGCGGAACGCCTGGGCCAGGCACGGTTAATTGTCCTGTATAAAACAAGTTTTTTACCTTTGATGACTTGATTTTTGGTTTTAAAAAAGCTGTTTGAAGTAATGTGTTTGCCAATCCATAAGCATTGCCTTTAAATGAATGGTAATCGCTTTCAAAATCTTTCATGGCATAAGAGCGTTTGAGAACAATGTGCTCTTTTATGGATTGGTTACTGCGTTTTTCCAGTCTTTCCAAAATAATATTAAAATATTTTTCTCTCAAATCTTCTGTGTCTTCCAATCCTGGGGCAAGGGGTACTAAAAAAAACAAGTTCTCGTGGCCTTGGGGTGCGCAATTTAGGTCTGTTTTGCTTGCCACACAAAGGTAGAACAATGGTTTGCTTGGCCATTGTGGATTTTTATAAATCTCGGTGGCATGTTGTTCAAAATCTTCGTCAAAAAACAAATTATGATGTAAAACGGATTCTATTTTTGTGTTTACACCCACATAAAACAACAAGGAACTGGGCGACATTGTGCGAGAGTTCCAGTATTTTTCGTCATATACACGGTCTTTTTTCTCCAATAAATTTTGTTCTGTGTGATGATAATCGCTTCCCGCCACAACTATGTCTGCTTCAAAAAACTCGTTGCCTACCAATACTTTAGTGGCTTTGCCATTCTCCACCTCTATTTTTGTTACTTCTTTATTTAATAATATTTTAACACCTTGGTCTGTGGCTATTTTTGCAAAGGCTTGTGAAATTTCTGCCATTCCATTTTGCGGAAACCATGTACCTTTCACTAAGTCTGCGTAATTCATCATGCTATATAAAGCTGGCGTGTTTTCGGGAGTGCTGCCCAAAAACAAAACTGGAAATTCTAATAAACTTACTAAAAGAGGGTTCTTAAATTTTTTTCTAACCGCTTTTCTTAACGAGGAAAATAAATTCAGTTGCAGGGATTTTAAAATCAACCTTGGCTCTATAAACTCTACGATAGAGTCAGACAGACGGGTAACATAATCGCCCATGGCAGTGTGGTATTTATACTCTGCATCTTTCAAAAACGCTCTTAACTTAAGACCACTGCCCTTTTCTCTTTTTTCAAATTCTGCTACTAAGTCGTCCAACGATGCGGGCACATCTATGTGCTCATTGTTTTTAAAATAGATGCGATAGCCGGGGTCTAATCTTATTAAATTATAAAAATCAGCTACGGTTTTTCCAAAATGATTGAAAAACTGTTCGAAAACTTCGGGCATCCAATACCAACTTGGGCCCATGTCAAATGTGTAACCATCTTTTTTCCAAGAGCGACATCGACCGCCTGCTTGGTCATTTTTTTCTAAAATAGTTACCTGATGTCCTTGTTTTGCAAGATGGGAGGCTGCGCTCAATCCGGCAAATCCGCTGCCTATTACTATTACTTTTTTCACTTTTGCTTTTTAAATTTATTCAAATATTTTTTGCTCACAAATAAAAACCCGAACGCCTCAGCACCATCTTTTGATGATACTTTATGATGCACTTTGTGTGCAAATCGCATGGCTTGAAAATATGGCACATTGGTTCTTTTTAGCATTGGCAACCGTTGGTGGACAAACACATCATGTACCAAAAAATAGGCAGCTCCGTATAAAAGAATGCCTAAGCCTAAGTAAAATCTCCAATCTAACATGCCATTCCATGAACCAGAAATGATTAAAAAAGCAGAAACAAAGGCAAACACAATGCCAAACAAATCATTTTTCTCGAACTTGCCTGCCCGAGGTTCGTGGTGGCTTTTGTGCCAACGCCACATAAAACCGTGCATAATATACTTGTGTGTGAACCACGCTGTTGCTTCCATAAACACAAAACCAACTAGCACTAACAAAATATTGAATACTATTATCATCACTGCAAAGATGACAATTTTTTGGCGAAAAAGTTTTAAAAATTTCTCATCGATTTGATTAAAATCGATAAAGAATTTACTGCACAAAAAAGCCTTTCAAAATTTAATTTGAAAGGCTTTAGAATTTTGTTTTTACATTAATTTTTAGAACCTAAAAAATAAACAAGGTTTAAGCTTAAATAGTTGTTAGTGATTTTTCCGCTGCTAGAATTGTCAATGTCTAACAATCCTAAATTATAAGTTAAACCAAGTTGAATTTGAGGTTTAATATAAAAGGCAACGCCTGCATTTAACCCGCCATCAAATTTACTTAACCCATTGTCTGAAAATGTCAAAATTAATAAGCGAAGTCAGTGCAATATTATAACATTAATACAATCATTGTTTCAAAAACAAAGACAAATTTAATGAACCACACAATTTAAACCCAAGCAAAACAAGCTCCCTTTTGATAATTTAAAGTAATTTTGGGAATAAAACTGTTTTCGTATTTCGCAAATAGGGTTATATTTGTGGGGTAATTAGGAATTAGGCAATTTAATAGGCAAGCGGCTCGGTTAAAAGAAATTTTAAAGAAAAAATTACACACTTAATAATGACATCAGAAAAAGAACAACAAGAAAAAACAAGGCTACATCCTCGAAACAAAAACCGTGACAGATACGATTTAGAGGCGTTGGTCATTTCTAATCCTGAATTGAAAGACCTCATAATGACAAACAGGTTTGGGATAGAATCCATTGACTTTTCGGACCCACAAGCTGTAAAAACATTAAACAAAGCTTTGCTAAACCATTATTACGGGATTGAAAATTGGTCGTTTCCTGACGAAAACCTTTGCCCTGCCATACCAGGAAGGGCTGATTATCTTCATTACATGGCAGATTTATTGGCCGAAGACAATTTAGGCAAACCACCAATTGGCGATAAAATCACTTGTCTTGATGTAGGCATGGGCGCAAGCTGTATTTACCCCCTTATTGGCATTGTAGAATATGGCTGGAAATTTATTGGGTCGGAGATTGACCAAAATTCCATGGATTCTGCACAAAAAATTATAGACAGCAATCCGTTAATTAAAGGCAAGGTAGAATGCAGGTTGCAGAAGAATGCAAACTCAGTTTTTAAAGGCATATTAAGCAAAGAAGATAAAATAGATATCACAATATGCAACCCTCCTTTTCATGCTTCGATGGAAGATGCCCAAAGAGGAACACTGAGAAAAACAAAAAACTTAACGGGCAAAATTGTAAAAAACCCTGTTCTTAATTTCTCGGGAATAAGCCACGAAATTATTTGCGAAGGCGGAGAATATAGGTTTATAGAAACCATGATTAAGGAAAGTGAACAATTTGCTAAAAACTGTTTTTGGTTTTCGACTTTGGTTTCCAAGCAATCTCATCTTGATAACATTCATAGTCTATTGGAAATTAGTGGCGCCTATCAATTTAAAGCCATTCCGATGGGAACCGGCAATAAAACCAGCAGAATTCTTGTTTGGAGTTTTCTTTCTAGCGAGGAAAGAAAAGAGTGGCGAAAACTGAGATGGAACACAAATGATATAGTTTAGATTTAGATAAACGCACCAAACTGCTCTGTTTTATTTAAAATATGGATTAAAATTTCTATTGCAATCCATTTTATTTTCAATGAAATTTGCAACCTTTTAAAAATTCCATCAAATTGTTGTCTAAAAACTGGGTTCATGCTGCCTTATTTATTGTTGCCTCTATATACGCCCTAACTTTTAGTTGGGCAAAAGACATCATGCCGTTGTATATACAAGGTTTTGGTTTCATTATAATTAGGGTTTGGGGTGCTGCATTGTTGTTTTTTATTGCTTCGTTTTTCACAAAAAAAGAAACTATTAATTTAAAAGAACATGGCCTTCGATTGTTGCTTTGCAGTGTGTTTGGTGTGGCAGCAAATATGCTTATGTTTTTTAAAGGTCTAGAAATTACTACCCCCATAAATGCGGCCGTTTTGATGCTTGCTACCCCCATTTTTGTATTTATCCTAAGCGTGCTTATCAATAAAAACAGAGTGTATTACAGTCAGGTGTTTGGCATTTTGTTAGCCTGCCTTGGCTGTCTTTGGTTGATGTCTGGCAGGTCGTTCCACTTTTCCTCCACCACATTGCCGGGCGATATCCTAATTATACTAAACGCAATTTCTTATGCTGGATATTTGGTTTTGGCAAAAAAACTATTGCAGAACTATCATTTTATCACGGTTTCAAAATATACTTTCTTTATTGGCGGATTATTGGTTTTGCCGTTTGGGTTCAAAGAGTTGCAAGCCGCCCATTTTGCAATAATGGATACCGAAATTATATTAAAAGTGTTGTTTATTATCGTTTGTTCCACATTTATTACCTATTTACTAAACGCATGGTCTATTATGAAAGCTGGGCCAACAATAGTGGGCGCATATATTTATTTGCAACCCGTTTTGGCAACATTAATCGCTATTTTTTTACAAAAAGATAGTTTAGATTTGCATAAAATAATTTCAACCGTCCTAATTTTTACGGGCGTATATATAACATCAACAAAATTCAAATGGCAACAATCAAAAGCATGACCGGATATGGTGTGGCAGAGGGGGAAAACACCAACTGTCGCATAAAAATAGAGATAAAATCACTGAACAACAAATTTTTGGAGCTCAATGTCCGTTTGCCTAGGTCTTTTAAAGACAAGGATATTGAGGTGCGCCAAATTTTAACCAATAAAATTATCAGAGGCTCTGTTGCGGTAAACATTAATGTCGAAAAAAAAGAGCAAAACACTGGTGGTTTAAATATCAATACCGAATTGGCTAAATCGTATTTCGATAAACTAAATGCCCTAAAAAACGACCTAAAAATTGTGGATGCAAATCTTTTTAGCACGGTTTTAAATATGCCCGATGTTTTAAAATATGACGAAACAGATGGAGCAGACGAAGACTGGGTCCTAATAAAAGACTGTTTGCTAAAAGCATTCGAATCTTTTGATGGTTTCAGAAACCAAGAGGGTCTTTTTATTGAGAATTACCTAAAAACTTGTTTAACAGAAATTTCTACCAACCTAAGCGCCATTGCTGAACACGAGCAGCCAAGAAAAGAGGCTGTGAAAAACAAATTGTGGCTTTCCTTAACAGAAAATAATGAACAAGGTAATATTGACAAAAACAGGTATGAACAAGAGCTGATTTATTATCTAGAAAAATATGACATTGCTGAAGAAAAAAGCAGATTGGCACACCATATCACATTTTTTGAAGACAATTTAATTAAAGATGGTAGCGGCAAAAAGCTGGGTTTCATTGCTCAAGAAATAGGAAGAGAAATTAACACAATTGGCAGCAAAGCCAACTATTTTCCAATGCAGCAAGCCGTTGTTGTGATGAAAGAAGAGTTAGAAAAAATAAAAGAACAGTTGCTAAATGTGTTGTAGGTTGGCATAGAGCAAAGGGTTTCTGAACAAATTATTTTTTAATTAACACCTCCTGTTTTGTAAGTTTCGTTTGTTGATGCAAAAAGCATGAACAATGGAAGGAGTTCACTAATATTTTCCAAAAAAATCACCGAAATCAAAATAAACTTTTATGCTTGTTTTGTCTGGCAAAGTTTTTATATGAAGTACATCAAACTTCCTCCCATTATCGAATTTCAGCGATTGTTCGATAAAAACATATCCTTTGTCTCTAGCAACATATTTGCTCTTTAAATAAGCTTATTAGGCCGAAATTCCTTCCAAACTGTTTTTGGCTTTTTTAATCCAAATAGCAGTGTTGAATGATAGGCCACCGCCTCCCCACAATTCAACTTTATCAACATTACCGATCAGTTTATAATCTTTTTAAGGTGTTTTCTGAATTCCTTTTTGGCTTCCGCAAGCATAGAAAACAAACAAAAATAACACTAAAGCAACTTTCGCAACAATATTTTTCATTTCATAAACATAATAAAAAACCCATACTTTAGCACTTCTTTTTTCAAATCCTCTTTCCATTAAGGCTATTCACTGTTTATTTAATAGGACTAGCCTTTACTCATTTTTGTTGGGTTTTTAAATCCATTCGTGAGAACGCTTCACTTAATAGCCTCTTTGAGCAATGCCAAAGAAGAAAAAAAAGAATGAAATTATTGGATGGAATAAATTCTATCCCTACAACTTCTGCCAAACCTACGGTTCTTCTGAATTATTTAAAGCCATAGGCTCGTCTGATTTTATAGCAACTTCAGTCCGTTAAAAGTTAAATAAAGCATAACAAGTCATACAGAATTTAATCTGCAAAGCACCGAGCAGACTATTGCCCGCTCCAATTTTCTCTATCCAAGCTGCGGTATTGGATGGCTTCTGCCAAATGTTCCATTTTAATATCTTCGCTTTTTTCTAGGTCGGCAATTGTTCGGCTCACCTTCAAAATTCTATCGTAAGCCCTAGCGCTAAGGTTCAACCTTTGCATAGCGGTTTTCAGTAGTTGTGTGCCAGCATCCGTTATAGGACAAATATCTTTCACTTGATTGCTAGGCATTTGGGCATTGCAATGCACGCCATTCTTGTCTTCGTATCTTTTAGACTGAATGTCTCGGGCAATTTGCACCCGTTCTCTCACAGTGGTACTTTTTTCATTGTTTCTTCGTCTGCTTGCCAAATCCTCAAAACTAACAGGCGTAACCTCAATGTGTATGTCTATTCTATCCAACAAAGGCCCACTAATCTTACTTAAATATTTTTGAACTACCATGGGTCCACACACACAATCTTTTTCAGGATGGTTAAAATATCCACACGGGCAAGGATTCATGCTTGCCACCAACATAAAACTTGCTGGGTAATCTACAGAAAACTTGGCACGAGAAATATTTACTTTCCTATCCTCTAAAGGTTGTCGCATAACCTCCAAAACAGTGCGTTTAAACTCTGGCAATTCATCTAAAAAGAGGACGCCATTGTGTGCCAAAGAAATTTCGCCTGGCTGCGGAACTTGCCCGCCACCTACCAAAGCCACATCGCTAATGGTATGGTGCGGAGACCGGAAAGGACGATGGGCAACCAAGCTTGCATTGTCTCCAAGTTTTCCAGCCACAGAATGTATTTTAGTGGTTTCAAGTGCTTCGTGCAAAGTCATTGGGGGTAAAATAGTGGGCAATCTTTTGGCCAACATTGTTTTTCCGGCTCCAGGTGGGCCAATCAAAATAATATTATGACCCCCTGCCGCAGCTATTTCCATCGCTCTTTTAATGTTTTCCTGCCCCTGCACATCCGAAAAATCCACATCAAAATCATTGACACTATTTGCGAAATCGGCCCTTGGGTCAGAGATCGTTGCCTCCAAATGATGATAGCCATTAAAGAAACCAACCACATCGGTAAGTTTCTCTACCCCATAAACCTCCAAGCCCTGCACAATGGCGGCTTCTTTAGCATTTTCTTTAGGTAGAATAAAACCTTTAAAACCTTCTTTTTGCGCCTGAATGGCGATTGGCAAAGCACCTTTAATTGGCAAAATGCTACCGTCTAAAGAAAGCTCGCCCATTATAATATATTTGCTAACCTCCTCGGCAACACTTATTTGCTCGCTAGCTGCCAAAATGCCAGCAGCAATGGTTAAATCATAAGCACTGCCTTCTTTTTTTATATCGGCAGGCGCCATGTTTACAACAATCTTCTTTCTAGGAATTGCCAATTCATTATTTTTAAAAGCTGTGGCTATTCTCAACCAACTTTCTTTTACTGCATTGTCGGGCAAACCCACCAAAGCATAACTTGCACCATCACCACTCACATTTACCTCAACAGTAATTGTATAAGCATTGACACCATAAACCGCAGAACCAAAAGTTTTAACAAACATTGCTTTAAAAAAAAGCAAATATAACAAATGAAATACGAATGGAAAGGATAAAAATAAATAATTTTAAAAAAAAGAAAGAAAAATCAATTGAAGTGTTCAATAAAAGGCAAAAAATAGATTTGGAAGTTCTTAGCGAAGGATTTTAAAAGCAGATTTTATAAATTTAATATCTGCAATTTTATGAGAATCCTTTCTACGCACTCGCTCTATAAAATCCACTTTTATGATATACAAAACCTAAATTTAATAAAGAATCAGCAACAATCTATTTCCCAATAAACCCTACCTCAACAAAGAAATCATACCTCTGTAATAATATATTTTCTTTGTTTTACTTGTTACTTTAAACATATAAAGATACATTCCCTCTTGACAAATTTCGTTTTTATAAGTACCATCCCAGCTTGCGCTTTCATCTTTAGAATGATAAATCAACTCTCCCCAACGATTAAAAATCTCCAAATCTATTTTGTCGCCCGAAATTATTTCCGGTTTCCATACATTGTTGTTTCCATCTCCATTTGGGGTAAATGAATTGGGAATATAAATATTATAAATATCATTAACCGTTAAAGTTTTGCTTAAAGTATCGTTGCAGCCACTAATACTATAAGCAATCAAAGACACATTATATACCCCAATTTTATTGAAGGTATGGTTTGGCGACATGTCAGAATAACTGCCCCCATCGCTAATCGTCCATTGGTATTTAAAAGCATAATTAGAAAAATTATTGAACACAACCGTTCCTTTAGATATATCTATAAACTCAGGATTAATATTAAAATTAGCAACCGCTTTTTTTACCACTCTTGCCGTATCATTAAAAACAACACAAACTTTGCTATTTGGCAATGCCATATAGGTTTTTAGTTTATAAAACCCCGATTGAGCAATTGTTAAAGGCCTATTAGGTTCTGTTTTGCCGGCCTCTGTTTCTGTAGAATCAATTACAGTTCCGTCCATTTGCCACATCCATTTAAACTTAAAACTCATTGTTCCGTTTGCAACAGTTTTAGGGTGAACAAGTTCAGTTTTCAAGGGTTCGCAATCCATTTTTTTCGTTAAAATAAGAGAATCTGAAATTAAAGGCGCAACATAAAATCGTGTGTAGATAGTTTTAGACCCAGCACATTGATCATTAACAGTCAAACCAATTGATTGAGAAAAATCTGCTCTTATTTGCAAAGAAGAAAAGCTATCAAGCATTTTGTTTGTGGTGGAATCAAACCAACGGAAGGCAACTTTTTTAGGACCACTGGCTGTATAATCTGAACTTAAATTAACTGTTTCATTTTTACAGTAGTAGTTATTGTGCAGCAATGTGCTAACAGATAATTTATGGGCAACAAGGTTTAAAATAACGGTGTCGTTAAAGCTGCATTTGGTTTTTGCAATTACAATATAGGTTTCATTATTCGAACTATATGGCAAATTAAAGGTTTTGCCGGTTTTGTTTTTTATGGAATCGAGAGGCAGCAAAGCCGTACCATTTTTTTTATACAAAACAAAATTAAGCGAAGAATCTTTGGGATTGCTTGCCGTGCTCACCGTCCAACTATATGCTTGATTGAAACAAATGGTATCTATTTTTTTTGTGGATGCAATCCTAAATTCTTTTTTGGTTGCAAAGCAATTAACTTCGCAAAGGGTAGTTATGACAATTGTATTGTTTTTGCCAACAAAACTCATGTCTCCATGCGTGTGTCTAGTTGTTAATGCGTGCGTTGGAATTGTAGGTGCTGGAATATTTATATTATAAACACTGGTATTTATTTTGTCAACGCATTGGTTGAGGCCAAGGTCATACATTCCAATAACACTGCTACAAATATTGGGGTTGGAATTATTACTTTTAAAAGTAGAAATTAGTAATTGATGATTTTTATTTAAACTAATATAAGCTATCCCACTCTTTTGTGTGCCAAAATTAATGTCTTTAATTTTATAAGTTAAGCAATTAGAAAGATTGTTTATATCTATTACCTGGTAAAAATGATTGTCTGTGTTTGTAAAAATGCCACCAATAATTAACTTTTGGTTCAGCGAATCAAAAGCCATAGAAAAGCTGCGGGCATCATCGCCAATATCATAAAGTACAACATTGGTCAATTGGTCTGTTCGTGTATTATACAAAGCTGCTCCTTGCCTTGCTCTATTGCCATTGCCATTTATAACAGTTGAAAATGCAATGAAATCTGTTCCTTTTATAGCAATGGCTTCATCAAAACCACCATTAAAACCTCCGTTGAACGCAAGGTCATATTTCATTATTTTAAGTAAACTTCCATCCAAAGATTTAATTCTTAAAAAACTATGATCAAAATGACCTCCATTACTAAAATGTCCTCCCAATAAAATATCGCCATTATTTGTTTGCTCTAGAGCATATAGCAATTCATTACCTCCCGAAACATCATATTCATTAGACCACAAAACGGTACCCGTAGTGCTTATTCTGCTAACAGTATGTGTTGCAGGAAAATTGACACTACCAATTAAAATATAATCATCAGAGAATTCAGCTCTCATTTGAACAATTTTATAATACCTATTGGATGGTTGACGATTTCTAAAATTAAGAGTTTTGCCAAAAATAAGGTTGCCATTATTGCTGTTTATTTTGAAAATAATGGATGCAACATTCTCTTGAGCGCCAACAACAACAATATCGCCTGCTCTGTCAACAATAAAAGAATATGCTTTAAATATGCCATTTAAAACACTGCCATAATTTTTTGACCAAACAACCGTGTTGTCTAAATTGGTTTTTGTTACAATAATATCGTTCATAGAACCATCTGTTGCATTAGAAACTATAATTAATGATTGATTGGATTGCTGAATGACACCAATTGGTTTCACTAAATTATAATTATATTGATAATTTTTAGTGAATATCTGGGCGTTAAGTATCCCAGAAAACAGAAAAAATATTATCGATATATTTATTTTCAAACAGTTTTTAATTATATACAAATATAGTAAAGTTTAAAGATATTTACTAAATAAGTTTTTTAAGTGATTTGTGATTTTTATCTTATTTTTGCATTATGCAAGAGCTATCTAACAATTTAATAGAAAAATACGCATCTCAATATGAATCAATGGACACTCAATGGCGTTATTTGGGAGGAAAACAAAAGTCTTCAAATATAATCAGACTATGCAAATCAATTAATAAAGATAAGATACTTGATGTTGGTTCTGGTGATGGTTCTGTGCTTGAGTTTTTGGACAAAGTTGATTTTAGCAAACAAATTAATTCTATTGAAATATCTGACTCTGGCATAAAAAGAATAAAAGAAAGAAACCTAAAAAACTTAAATGAAGTTAAACTGTTTGATGGATATAAAATTCCATATAATGATAAAGAATTTAATCTGTCTTTATGTAGTCATGTTGTCGAACATGTTGAACATCCTAGAACATTATTAAGAGAAATTGCCCGTGTTTCTGAATATCAATTTTTTGAAATCCCGATAGACTTCAGTTTTTTCGTTGATACTAAAATTAAACATTATTTAGATTACGGACATATCAATATTTACACACCTTCATTATTCAAGTTTTTACTGAAAAGTGAAGGGTTTGAAATAATAGACGAAGACTTTTTATTTACAAGTTCAGAATTGATTGATTTTCAATTTAAAAAGAGTCCATTTAAAGCTTTTAAGCAAAAATTTAAAAATTGTATAGTTTCTATAACACCTTATAAAAAAGTGAAGCCTAGCGCTTATGCAGTTTTATGCAAGCACAATGGAAAAAATTTAGCAATTTTATAAGAATTTGCATACCCTTCTTAATGACACTTAAAGTAATCGAAAGGTTCTTTACAGTCTAAACATCTGAACAAAGATTTGCAGGCGGTGCTGCCAAATTGGCTAATCATTTCTGTGTTTTTGGAGTTGCACAAGGGACATTCAATAACCCCATGTTTGCCAAATAAAACATTCATAGAAACATCTTCATCCAATGGCGGTGCTATGCCATAAGCTTTTAGTTTTTGTTTGCCAGCTAGGCTCATCCATTTGGTGGTCCAGGCAGGCGAAAGCACAAGTTCTACTTTGCAAGGGATGTTATTTTTTTCAAACAGAATCTTAATATCAGCAGCAATCATATCCATAGCGGGGCAGCCAGTATAAGTGGGTGTAATTTTAATTAAAAAACAATCCTCTTTCGTTTCCACAGCCCTAACAATTCCCAAATCAATAATCGACAAAACGGGCACTTCGGGGTCTTTCACCTGTTCTAAAAGCTGCCAAACATCGTTTTCTGTTAAATGGAATTTCATGGTTTTATTGTTATTGTTTCTACTATTTTTTTACTTAATTCGTAATCATAACCTTTGCCTATCAAATAAGTAATGGTTTTCCTTTTTTTAGTAACCATTAAATGGTCTTTTAGTTTGCCAAAATATTTTTCTGCTAGCGTAATAGTTGCACTTTCGTAATCGTCTTCGTCTATCTCTTGCAAAGCTTTTTTAATGCAATATTCACTAATTTTCCTTTTTTTTAGTTCAAATACAATCTTTGTTTTGCCCCATTTCTTTTGTCTGCTTTTTCCTCGCGCATAGGCTTGCGCAAATCGTTCTTCGTTTATAAAATTCTTTTTCACCAACTCGTAAAGCACTTGATTAATATCATCTTCACTCATTAAATAGGATTTCAATTTTAACACCACCTCTTGCTGGCATCGCTCTTGATAGGAACAATATTTCTCAATTTTTGGCCTCACCATTCCAATTGTATGTCGCTGTTGCTGCATACTATTTATTGATAATAAACTTATAATTTAACACCTTATTGCTGTCTTTTATTCTTAAAAAATAAATGCCATTGGGTATTTTATCAGTAAGCACAAGATTGTTTTTAACATCAAAACCCTTCACTAACTTACCATCCACACTAAAAATCTCAATACTCATATTTGCGGCCCAATTTTTTATTTCAAAATAATTTTGGGCTGGATTTGGGTAAATTTCAATTGTGTTTGTTGAAAGCGGATAAAGAGAAAGTCTTAAATTCTTAAACTTACTGATGACTGGATAATGGTCGCTTGTGTTGGTGGCATAATTGCTGAAGTATCCTTTCAAATTAATCGTGTCTGCACCAGAAAAAAGTCTATTTTTTAGCCCTTCAGAAACCATTTGATGATCAATTGCAGTGGGATAGCTTACAGTGGTTGGTATTTTATTTTGGGTTAACCTTTCCGTTAAAAAATAATATTTAGGATTGTTTTGATACAATAAACTTGCCAAAGGACTAGGCAAACCTTTATATATTGATTGGTCGAGGTCGTCATTAAAATCGCCTAATAAAATAAAGTTTTTGTTTTGCAAAAATGCATTGCAATAGTTTTTCAGCCATGTAAGAGATTTTTTTCGGCTATTGTATGCTTCCGCTTTTTCTGCATCTGAGCCAAAATTTGATTTAAGGTGCAAAACAATAAGCAAAAGCGTGTCTTTAATATTGGTTTTTGAAATGAGTTCAACTAGCAAAGGATATCTACCTGTAGAAAAACTATCAATTACACCATTTGCTAACAATCCACTTTTGTGCAATTTAAATTGACTGTCATTAAAAACAACGGCTGTTTTTTGTTCAGCACCATAATTGGCAATCACATATCGATAATTAGGAATACCTTGCATCATTGTGTCAAAAAACAAGCGATTGGCCACTTCTTGAAAAGCTATAATATCAATATTTGTTTCACTAATAAATTTTCCAACATTTTCTTTTTGCAAGGTTTTATTACTTGGCCCAAAACCCTTTTTACCAAACCATTCTATGTTCCAATTGCAAATTTCAATCGTGTTTTCCGTGCCATACTTAGGCAAATTTTGAGCATAAGAAAAGCTTTGCAAAAAGCCTAAAAGCAATATGAAACACTTAATCCATTTCATCTTTTCTAAATTTAATGGAAACAGTTTTTATCAACCACGCAAATATAAAGGTAGAAACAAAAGTGAAAATAACATAGACCATTGCAGGTTTCTGCATTTCAATATTCTTTAACAGTGTGCCACAAATAAACAAAGCCAAAGCCGTGTTTTGAAGCCCAACTTCTACCATTATAGTAATCTTGTTTGTTAGTTTTACAGAGAAAATATTCGCAAAAAGGAAACCAAAAAACATACTCGAGAAATTGAGCAACAAAGCCCAAATACCCATATCAAATAACTCACTAGTGCTTAGTGCAATGCCACCTTTTTCAGTTGGGGCAAAAATTTTAACCAAAAAAACTGTGAATAATAAAATTGGCATTAAATATTTCAGCACTGGCACTAACTTTTTTGCTAAATCAGAGAAATGACTGCGAATCAAAACCCCAAGAAAAGCTGGTAAAACCGTTACCAAAGCAATCATATATAAAGTTTTGAAAACAGGAAGAGAAATTTCCTCTGAGCTACCAAAATAAGTATTTAAAGCCAAATTTGTTAAAAATGGAATGCTTATCATGCAAAGCAAACCATTAATAACGGTTAACGATATGCTTAAAGCAATATTTCCTTTTAGCATATAGCTCACCAAATTGGAGGTTACTCCGCCCGGACAAAGGGAAATAATAATAAACCCAACTTTAATGGCAGGCGAAAAATTTGTAAAACTCATGATTACAAAAGCTAAAGTTGGCAAAAGAACCATTTGGGCTATTAATCCAATTGTTAAAGTTTTAGGATTAAGAAAAAGCTTGTCAAAATCTTTTCGAGTTAAGTTAAGACCCAAGCTCATAGTGATGAAAGCGAGTGTAATTTCTAAGAGACGGTCTATATTTTCAAAAACGAAATTCAAGTGGAACAAATCTAACAACTTTTTAATCGTTTAGCAAAAAAAATCTTAACTTTGCAAAATGAAGTTATCCTTAATAAGTCTCGTTTTTTGTTTATTAATAGCAGCTTGTTCAAAAAAAGGGACAATAAGCAATGAAATGAAGGAAATTCCAGAATCTGGTTGGGCTTATAATGCCGTTCCCGACTTCGTTTTTGGTGTTCAACAACCTCAAATTTATCACAATATTTATTTAAAATTAAGGGTTAAAAAAAACTATCCTTACGAAAACTTATATTTATTGGCACATTTAAAGGATGCGGATGGCAAAGAAAAGGCACAAAAAGTGAATTTTACACTTACGGATGTCAGTGGCAAACCAATGGGCGATATTTCTGGCGACCATATTGACTATGAATTACCAATTTTTGTAAATTACAGGCCTTCGGCTGGTTCGGGTGCCTATTTCATAGCGCTTGAACAAAATATGAGAGACAGTGTTTTAATGGGAGTTGAGAGCGTTGGCATCAAAGTGATGGAGGGCGAACCGATTTTTTAATGCAGCCGATTGTTTTTTTTGATGGTTATTGTAATTTATGTTCTGGAAGTGTGCAATGGATAATTAAACACGACAAAAAAGGCCAATTCAAATTTGCATCATTACAAAGTGATTTTGCTAAACAAACCCTTAACAAAAATACCGTTGAATCTTTAAGCTCTTTGGTTTTATATCAAAATAATAACACCTTTTTAGAAAGCACAGCTGCTTTAAAAATAGCCAAAAAATTAGATTTCCCAGTTAATTTGCTGAGCGTGTTTTTAATTGTTCCTGTATTTATTCGCAATTTTTTTTATAAAATTATCTCTCGAAACAGGTATAAATGGTTTGGCAAAAAACAAGAATGTTGGTTGCCAACTGCTGAATTAAAGCAAAGATTTATAAACTAGAAATGAAAAGATATTTACTATTATTGACTATCATTATTGGCCTTTTTAAAATAAATGCACAAGTTAAATTACATTTGGACAGCAACCTTAAAGCACATTACATTAAAAAATATCAATTCAGTGAATCATTGTTGTGCATTCCTTTTTATTGCGACCCATTCAAATCAAAATTATACAAAAAGAATGACACCATCGGACTTTGCGGCAAATTTGTTTTTGTTGACACAGAGTTTAAATTAAAAATAATGCCAATTTTTGATTTACCATGTGCTTTTGAGCCTCGTTTTGGCGAAGGGCTTTGTGCAGTAAACATTAAGAACGAAATAGTATTTATAGACACACTAGGGCAAATAAAATTAAAAACAGGACTACCAGCCTGCTCGCCACAAACCAACAGAGTATTGCCTTTTAAAAACGGCAAATCCAAAGTTTATAAAGGCAGTAATACCCTGAAAAAATACCATACCACTTATTATATAGATAAAAATGGAGACAAGATAAAAGAGGAATATTTTGTTAAAGTAGTTCTAAATCCAAAAATTTTAATAGCAACCATCCCTAAAAGAGAAGACATTATTAAAGATACCAACACCTATTATGTGAAAAATGAATTTATTCATTCAAAAAACAGATTGGGCAATTTCTATCCTGCCGAGCCTGGCCAAGTGCAATTTTATAAAAATAAAAATCCTGGCTCTAATCTCTTTTTAATACAATTTGCTTGTGGCGATTATCAATTAGAAAACATGAACGAAAACGACACCCCTTTTTGCGGCAAATACTTATTTGTTGATAGTTTCTTTAATGTTAAAATCAGCAAAGGCTTTGAAATACCATGTATTTTTGAACCCGAATTTTCGGAAGGTTTGTGTGCGGTTTCTATGAATAATGAAATTGTGTATATAGACACAACAGGCAAGGTGAAGATTAATACTGGTCTAAAGGCTTGCTCGGTTGAAAGCAACAAAGTAACTACTTTCCAAAACGGCATTGCCACCTTGTTTCAAGGCGACCCTAAAATTAAAGGCATTTATCAAACTATAGCAATTAATACTTTGGGTGAAAGGGTAAAACTTTTAGAGTTTGACGATTTGGCAATGGCGATAGAAAAATTTCAACTTTTTGAAAACTTAACAGAGACAGAATGCATCAATAATTTTGTAGGTAAAGGCAAAAGCAATGGTTATTGGTTTTTAATAGAAAAAAGTGGAAAGGTTAGAAAAAAATTAATTCTTAAATAATATGATTTTATATAATGTAACATGTAATATTCCCCATGAAATTGAACAAGAATGGGTAGAATGGATGAAAAACGAACACATCCCAGAGGTAATGGCAAGCGAGCTTTTTCATAGCCACAAAATGTTCAAGTTGTTGTCGGAGGTTGAAGGCAACGAGGGCATAAACTATGCCATACAATATTTTTGTGAAACAATGGAACATTATGAACAATATTCATCATTGCATGGCCCTGCTTTAAAAGCAAAAACTTATGCTAAATATGGCGAAAATGTTTTGGCTTTTAGAACACTTTTAGAACAGGTGTAAAACAAATTGAAAGATAATAAAAAAGCCTAATTGAAATTCAATTAGGCTTTTTTTAATATTAATTTTTTATTTTCTTAATCCCTAGATTTTACCAATCCTTTGTTGGTAGAATATATTATTTTAAGGGCATTCGCTTCTCTCAATCCCATTTTAATCTCATTCATAATACCCATTTTAACTTCTTTATCTGCTTTAATAGAAACTGTGAATAAAGGCACCATATTTTGTGGCAATCTCTTTTTCTCTTCTTCTACCCAAACAGGAATCGCTTTTGGGTCTTTGAAAGCATCATTTAATTGCAAACGGGTTGCAGTTCCAAAAATATCGGGATTTTTAGGTTTCCCAACATAAAGGTAAGTAACAACTTGTTTGTTTTCTAATGTAGTAACCTCAGTAGCCGTTGGCACTGCAATACTCACGAGAAGTTCATTGTCTTTCATTTTGGTAACCACCATGAAAAAAAACAAAAGCATAAATACAATGTCAGGAAGCGAAGCCGTGTTTATATTTTGCGACCCCAATCCATCTTTCTTTTTAAAATTTGCCATAATTCTTTTTTCTTCTTTTTTTTAAAACACTAGTTGTTAAAAGCATTTTCAGGTTCTGCTTCCGAAATTTTTTGAGGATATTTTGTATTTACCTCTTCATAGGCTTTGGTTCCTTTTGGTAATTCAGAATATAATCTGCCAAATTTTTCCATTGCATAATCATCTCTCAATTCATTATAAGCCCTTTTTAGCTCATTTTGTATTTGTATATACACGCCATAACTTGTGCCTCTGTCATTTTTTAAAGAAACAATGGCTTTATCAGGACTTTCACTTAAGTTTGGATCAACACCGTTATTGGTGATAAACTTTTTAGTAGCTTCGCACAAATCTTCTAAGTTCATGTAATTATTTTCTACCAACAAATAGTTATTAGAGTTGATAAGAACTTCATAAACATTTCGTTTGTTTTGATCAACAGGCGGGCTGTTTTCTTCTAATTTTGGGGGTAACTTAATTGGAATACCTTTGTCGCTATCAATACTGGTTGTTACCAAGAAAAATATTAAAAGCAGAAACGCAATGTCTGCCATTGAGCCAGCATTAATTTCGGGTAAACTTCTTTTTTTACGAGCCATTTTTTAGTTTAAGATTTTTTAAAGATACCTTTAATTGATGCAAATACAGTTAAGAAAATTGCGCCAGCCAAAATCAACCAAGTAGCGATCAAACTACCACCAATGATGCCTGAGAAGAATGGAGTTGTTACACCAAATTCTGCCCATGATTCTGAAATTTCATGACTGTCTAAGAAATAGCCAATTACTAATAACAAGAATAATACACCAACCCCAATTAGCGTGTTTTTTAACGATTTCGGATTGTCAATTAAGCTTTTGATTGCTAAAGCCAAAGCAGTAACAATAGCTGCAATGAAAAGAACATACATTAAAACCAAGCTTAATCCAACTGGACTTTGCTTATTGTCTTTTGATGCAGCAAATATCCAAACGATAAGCAAAATTGATAACCCTATGGTGATTCCATAGAATATATTTTTTGAAAGCTTATTCATAATTATTTTACGATATTGTTTTTGATCAACATGTCTGTTAATGAGATAGAAGAATCTTCCATTTCGTTAGCTATTGAATCAATTTTAGATAAAAGTAAGTTATAAAATACTTGTAAGATAATAGCAACTATCAAACCAGCAACTGTTGTTAACAAGGCCACTTTAATACCACCCGCAACAATTGTTGGAGAAATATCACCAGCTTTTGCAATGTCATCAAATGCACCAATCATACCAATTACTGTTCCTAAGAAACCCAACATTGGTGCCAATGCTATAAATAGCGATATCCAAACCATTCCTTTTTCTAATTGACCCATTTGAACCGAACCATAAGATTGAACAGAAGCTTCAACTTTATCAATACCTTCGTTCACTCTATCCAAACCTTGGTAATAAATACTTGCGATTGGCCCTTTTGTGTTTTTGCACTCTTCTTTTGCAGCGTCAACACCCTTTGTTCTCAAAATTTCTTCTATTCTGATAACAAATTTTTCTGTGTTGATTCCCATTAAGAATAAAGTAATAATTCTTTCAATTACAATAGCCAAACCCAAAAGCAAACAAATTAAAACGGGTGACATCCATACTGGATCGCCTTCAATAAATTTGGTTTTGATGATTTGATGGCTGGATTTTTTTGGCTCTTCTTTTTTAACTGGCTCTTCATTTTCTGCTTTTGTTGTTTCAACAACTGTTGTGTCAGGCGTTTTAGATGTTGTATCTTGAGCCATTAAAGATGAAACATTGCTAAGTGCAAAGCTAATTCCAAGAATTAAAGTGAATAATTTTTTCATTTTTTTTGATTTTCTAACTATTTTGACTGCAAAAATATTAAAAAAATCCACATATTCCATTATATTGTTGTTAAATTATGTTTTTTTCTTCAAATTTATCATAAAACAGCATTTTCTTAGTTAAAAAGCCATTATTTTGTACTCTCATTTAAAAATGTCTAAAACGATAACAAAATATTTTTGCAAAAACTGCGGTTATGCAGCTTCCAAATGGTTGGGAAAGTGTCCTTCATGCGAAGCTTGGAACACTTTTTCGGAAGAAATTATTAAAAAAAGTGCAGAAACGAAACATTTGTGGGGTAAAAACACAAAACAAACCGTTGAAGCCACAAAAATTCAAGACATACAAAAAGGCAACGAAACTCGATTTATGTTGTCGGATAATGAGCTAAACCGTGTTTTGGGGGGTGGATTGGTGCCAGGTTCTGTTACTTTGATCGGTGGCGAGCCGGGCATAGGCAAGTCAACCTTATTGCTACAATTGGCTTTAAATTTTAAGAAAAAAATATTATATGTGAGTGGCGAGGAAAGCGAATCGCAGTTAAAAATGAGGGCCGAGCGAATTGGAATAAAAAATGAGGAGTGTTATGTGCTTTGCGAAACCAATTTAAACAATCTGTTAAATTTCTTGAAATCTGATTCACCTGAGTTTTTGATTATTGATTCGGTGCAAACACTTTCGAGCGAAAATATTGATTCGCCACCAGGAAGCATTAGTCAGATTAAGGAATCTACAGCCGAATTGATTCGATTTGCGAAAGAAACGGGTGTGCCTGTTTTTTTAATAGGTCATATTAACAAGGATGGAAACATCGCAGGGCCAAAGGTTTTGGAACACATGGTGGATACTGTTTTGCAGTTTGAAGGCGACAGACATTATAACTACCGTATTTTGCGCACGCTAAAAAACAGGTTTGGTTCAGCAAGCGAAATTGGTATATATGAAATGAGGGGCGATGGTTTAAGAGAAATTGAAAACCCTTCGGAAATTTTAATTTCTGAGCGAGACGAGCTTTTGAGTGGTATTACAATTAGCTGTGCGGTTGAGGGTATTCGCCCAATTTTGCTAGAGACCCAGGCATTGGTTAGTTCTGCTGTTTATGGCACGCCTCAAAGAACGAGCAATGGTTTCGACCTCAGAAGGTTGAGTATGTTATTAGCTGTTTTAGAAAAAAGATGTGGTTTTCAGTTGGGCGCAAAAGATGTTTTTATAAATATTGCTGGAGGGCTAAAATTAGAAGACCCAGGATTAGACTTGGGCATTGTAGCCGCCATTCTTTCTTCTTATCAAAACATGTATATTGACTCTGAAATTGCTTTTGCTGCGGAAATTGGTTTGAGTGGCGAGGTGCGAGCCGTCTCTAGAATTGAGCAACGCCTCTCGGAAGCCCAAAAACTTGGATTTAAGAAAATAATGATTTCTAAGTTTAACAAAGGGATTGAAAAAAAGAATAATTCCATAGAAATTATTCAGGTTGGGAAAATAGAAGAGGCTTTTGAATATCTTTTTGCCTAATGGCAGAAAAAAAATATTTAGACCTGTTATTTAAAACTATAAAAGAGCAAGAGAAAAACCTACTTGCTTTAATTTGTTATACTTTCTGTGTAAAATGTAGTTTTCTTACCAAAAAATTCACTGGTAGCAGCAAGTTTTTTAACTAAAGCACTAAACTGATCAAAATATAAAGATTGTCCACCATCAGACAAGGCTTGGTCAGGATTGTTGTGGACCTCCATTATCAATCCATCTGCGCCTCCTGCTATTGCGGCCAAACTCATTGGCTCAATAAGCTCTCTGACCCCTGTTCCTTGACTTGGATCAACTATTATTGGCAAATGGCTTAAAGATTTTATTAATGGCACCATACTCAAATCTAGCGTATTTCTTGTTGCGGTTTCAAAAGTGCGAATACCTCTTTCGCATAAAATAACTTGTCCATTTCCACCAGATAATATATATTCTGCGGCCAAAAGCCATTCTTCCAAAGTGCTGCTCATGCCTCTTTTTAATAAAATTGGTTTGTCTATTTTGCTTAAAGCTCGCAGCAACTGATAATTTTGCATATTGCGTGTGCCCACCTGCAAAACATCTGCATATTGCGCCACTTCGTCCACCAAATTAGTGTCCATAACCTCGGTTACAACACTCATTTTGTATTTGTCGGCAGCTTTTCGCAACAGCACAAGCCCTTCTTTCTTTAATCCTTGAAAAGAATAAGGAGAAGTGCGAGGCTTATAAGCTCCACCTCTCAAAAGTTTAAGGTCGAACTTACTAAGAAATTCACAAATTGTGAAAATTTGGTCCTCGTTTTCTACTGCACATGGACCGGCAATTAAAGAAAAATTGCCTGCGCCAATTGTAGTGTTTTTTAATTTTATGATGGTGTCCTCTTTTTTCCACTCACGAGAAACAAGTTGATATGGTTTTCTTTTGTTGTCCATGTTGTTTAATAATTAAAACAAATAAAGTCTATTATAGTTCAGCGTAATATATTTTTATTTCTATGCCTTGGTTGACCAATTTTTTTTGCGTGTCAATAATCATCCTAGAAGGAGCAATTGGGTTTTCTGTTGGAATAATAACAAACAAACCACGGTTGTTGTTTTCGCCTTTTGTTTGAAAATCCGTAAAAAGACTTTGAATATGTCTTGTTATGTTAAATTTATAATAATTTTTTTCTTTATCATAGCCACCTCCATACAAATTGTTGCCTGCAAATAAATCTAAAATTGCAGTGTTTAAGTTTGTTGTTTTGTTTGGTTGCAAACACAATAATCTTTTTGGCAATGAAAAAATAGAGTTAAAGGAAGCAGATTGAGGCCTGATAATTAATTCTACTTTGGCTATCGATATTCTTTTTGATGGATTTTTTATCATACTAAATAAAAAAGGCATAAGGATTTGCGTTTTAGCACCCGACATAGCCTGAATATAAGTGGCATTAAAATCTTGTTTTGTTGGGGCGAGTTTTTGTTGAACAATTGCATTGCTTTGGTTCAAAATTTCATATTGAGAAAATCGTTTGCTACCACCGCCTACATTAAAATCGCTGTATAGAGAATCGTCATAATACAACCTTAAGCGAGAAAAATTACTTTCTAAATTCACCGCAACAATGTTGCCGTTGTTTCCGTTTGCCACAATTGCCAAGCCTTTTATATACTGTTTAAAATTATCTTGGGATGTTAAATCTGTTGCTGATGCGTTAAATAATTTATTGGCAAACTGACTGCTTAATTTTAACTTGAATGTGGCTGGAATTTTAACATTTCCGCTGCCTTGTTTTAATTTTATGCTATCGGAAAGTTTAAATTTTCCATTAAATGAACCTATTGGCGTTGAGTTATATGTGTAACTTTGGTTGCTGTAGTTTATATTTTGAAGCATGCTTTGGTTAAGCTCATAAATGGATAGATTTACATTTTGTGTCAAATCCCCATAATATGCAATGTTAGAGGTGTAATTTAAAAATAAAACAACAGAGTCTAAAACTCTGTTGTTTATTACTTTGCCAAACTGAGGCAAATTCAACTCGAAAAAAGTGTTTGATTTATATATGCCAAAATCGGGATCGTTTACCAAACCAATCAAATTATGCGACAAACTATCCGTAAATAAGGAGTCTTCTCTAACGGTTTTTGTTAAAAGAGTAAGGGAATCTGTGTATATCAGTCCATCGTAGCCAAGTGTGCCTTCACTATCAAAATAGATATTTGCATCCTTTTTTTTGCAATTGCTCAAAAGCAAAACTACAAAAACCAAATAGGTTAAATTCTTTAAATTCACGGCTGCAAAATAAACGCTTATTTTGCAGAAGTCATTACTTTATCGTAAAATGCATCATATTTTTCGCCTAAGTTGCCTTCTTCGTGCACCATTTGAGGTTTGTCTTTAGCAAATTCAATACATTCTGCGTTCATTTGCGATGTGCAATCAACCACTGCATCAGAATTTTGGATAGCACCCAATTGCATGCTTTTTGGACTTCCATTGGCAAAAGTTTCAAAATGTTTGTCATCAATTGCATTTAAAGTTGCTTTTCTAACAAAATCGGCACCCAGTGTTGTATCGGTTTCGTTTTCAAAAACAGAATAAACGATTTTAGAATTTCTAAAAACTGGCTCGTCTTTATATAATGTTCTGATATAAACAGGAATTAAACTTGTCATCCATCCTTGGCAGTGAATAATATCTGGCGACCAACCTAATTTTTTAACTGTTTCTAACACACCTTTGCAAAAGAAAATAACACGCTCGTCATTGTCATCAAATGCAACATTTTTGTCGTTGTTAAAAATAAACTTACGCTGATAAAAATCTTCGTTGTCTAAAAAATAAACCTGCATTTTTGCTTCTGTAATGGAAGCCACTTTAATGGTTAATGGATTGTCTTTTTCATCAATAGAAATATTGATACCAGAGAGTCTTACAACTTCGTGCAATTTATTTCTTCTTTCATTGATTACGCCAAATCTAGGAATTAAAACTCTTACATCGTAGTTTTTTTCTTGAATGGCCTGAGGTAAAAATCTGGCAAGGGCAGATACAGGCGACTCATTAATAAAAGGTGTCATTTCTGATGACACGAATAATACTTTCTTTTTTTGATTAATCATTGTTTATGTAAGTTTGTGGAATACAAAGATAATACATTTTTTTTTGAATCTTTTATATATTCTTTTATTTATTTTTTTTAAACCCTTATGTGTTTTACTCTTAATTTGTTTTAACTAATATTTACAATAAAGTCTTTTTTGACCATTTTGCACAAATTAACAGGGAAAATAAATCTTGTTTTTATCAAAAAAATGTTGTATTGACAAATAAACACAATATTGTTCTATTGTATTTTTTATTTCATTAAAAGAATCAACTTTTCTTTTGCTCTAAATCTAAAATTCCAAGTGTGGCACCCACAACACCATTGATTGGTGCAAAAACAATTCCTATAAATGGCAGCGAATCCAAAATGCTATAACAAAGGCCATTGCCAAGTGTGTAATATCTATATTTTCTTATAAATTTTATACTTTCATTGATAGACATTTTTCGTCTTTCACAATAATAATCTAGCATACTGAAACCAAAAAAATAAGCGCCAATTATCCATAAAATTGGCACTACAAAAATGGCCAATGGACCACTAAACAAACCAATAACCAAAAACAAGCCTACTAAACTAAGTTCTAAAATTAGATTTCTGATAGCAATAAATATCCCTCTGATAATATCTTTCAAAAATTGAATGAATTCGAAAGGAAAATTTTTGCCTGTTTTTATTTCCTCTACCTTTTCGCTAAGCAATGAAAAAACAGGCGCTAATAATATTAAAACAATATATTTACCCAATTTGCTGCTAATAAAAAAGATGATAACGCCAGAAAGTATTGAAAGAAAGCCTTTTATTGAAAAAAATGACAGCCATTTGAACCACGCAATTTCTGAAGTGTTGACAGCCTCTTTTGTTGGCAAGTATTTACCAAAAAGTGATTCTGTGAGCACGCCAGAGAAATTAAAAATTAAGCCAATTAAAATAAAATAATAGACAAAAGCCACAACAATTGGCCATACATAAAAATAAAGCATTTTGTTTTCCTTTAAAAATAAAGTGGCGCCCAAAAAATGGGTTACACCAGATGAAAATTGTTTAAACATAAATTTATTGAAGCAAAAGTAATTCTTTTTTCATAGATTTTTTTCAGGATTTTTTGCGGTTACATAGGAATTAATAATACTGAAAATGTGCAATATCGCAACTTAAAATCTAATTGCCTTAATGAACAATTGGAACTAAAACTGAGAAGAAAACCTTATTTTGGAAATGAAAGGATTAATGATTTTATTTGCGGGTAGTTAAATAGCTTTGCAATATGTTGTATAAAATAAAACCGTAACTGCAAAAAAACAATTTAAAAAGCGAATGCAAATGTATAAAGAGTCATTAGACACAGAAAAAATATATTTAGTTGAAGAGCCACAATTGGATTTTTTTGCTTATTCTGATGAAAATAAATTGAAAGATGAATACAAAATAGTTTCTAAATCCAAAGAACTTGAGTTTGAATAAATAGGAGATAATACATTATTAGGAAAGGGCAATTGTATAAAATATCTGAAATTTGTTAAATCCTCTAAAGTTGATTTGATATTAACTGACCCGCCTTATAATCTTGGAAACTTTATGCACAACAGAAATGCAAACCTTGTAAAGATGCGAGAAAATCAATTTGCTTATGCAGGTTGGGATAATCTATCTCAAGAAGAATGGGAAAAGGAAATGGATGTATTTTTTAGTGAAAGCAGTATAATACCAAAGAAAATATTGAAGAGTTCATAGGGTTAAACTTTAGGTTGTTAAATGGAAAATGTTTCATAACAAACGATAATAAATTGATTTTAGCAAAGTATGACAACGACACAAAATTAGATGGATTTATGAATGAGCTTCGACATTTTAATTTAAAGTAAGCTTTCAAAGGCAAATATTTTTCACTCCAATCCATCCACAAAAAAGGTTTGTTGACTCCGCTACAAATCCCTTTTTCCAAAACAAAAACCATCGATTTACAATAAAACACCATTATCTTTGCATCGGTGAAAAAGTTTTTATCCATATTACTTTTATCAATTTACTTGATTTCTACAACTGAATTGAGCCAATTGCTTAAACTCAACTTGTTGGTAGAGCATTTTATGGAACACAAACAAGCAGATAAAACACTTACAATATTGCAGTTTTTAAACATGCATTATGCCCAAGAAAATGTAAAAGATGCGGATTATGAAAAGGATATGAAACTCCCTTTTAAAACGCTAAACACCTCAAACTCTCCCATTGTGGCTTTTTTTCAAACGGAAACACTTAATTTAAAAAACAAGCGCCTTTTTAAAAACAATAATGAAACCATCGTTTACAATTCAAAATTTTTAGTTTCTTCTTATTTATCCAACATTTGGAATCCACCAAAAAACTGTTAATCTCCTAAATTTCCTTTTATTACCGTTTCCCACTTTTTTTGGCTATTTTTTTATTAAAAAAAATGGTTGGTATTAACAATTTTAAAAAATAAATAATGAAAAATAAAATATATTTAATAATTGCTGTTGCGGCAATTACGATAACAATGCATGCGTGCAAAAAAGAAAAAACCGTGACCAACTATGCGAACAACGCAAATTGCTCGGCTACCACACAAACATACAACAGTAACATAAAAACAATATTGGACAAGAATTGCGCTTCTTCGGGTTGCCACAATGCGGGTTCATCAAAGGCGGGTTTCAATCTTAACGATTATTTTAATACTAAATCTCAGTGTTTGAATAACAACAAAAACTTGATTGTCATTCACCATAACAAAGGGGCTCAGAAAATGCCAAAAGGCGCCTCCAAAATGGCAGATTCTTTGATAAATAAAATTGATTGTTGAGTTAAAAAGAATAGTCCAAAATAGCGTTAGATTTCAAAATGACGATATTTAAACTTTTACAATAAAAACTAATTATGTTACAAAAAATTATTGCGTTTTCAGTAGGGAATAAACTGATCATTGGTTTGTTTGTGTTTGCCTTGGTTCTTTTTGGTATATACAACACCACCAAACTGCCTATTGATGCAGTGCCAGACATTACAGACAATCAAGTTCAGGTAATTACAATAGCGCCTTCTTTTGGTGCTACAGACATAGAAAGACTCGTAACTTTTCCAATAGAACAAGCAAACAACAATATTTCGGGGCTAAAAGAAATTCGCAGTTTTTCGAGATTTGGGCTTAGCTTAGTTACCATCGTTTTTACAGATGAAACCGATATTTATTGGGCCAGGCAGCAGGTGAATGAGCGTTTGCAAAAAGTGCAAAATGAAATTCCAAAAGGGATAGGCATACCTGAACTGGGGCCTGTTTCAACGGGTTTAGGCGAAATATACCAATATGTTGTTAGAGCAAAGAAAGGCTACGAAAAAAAATACAACGAAACCGACCTTCGAACCATTCAAGATTGGATTGTTCGAAGGCAGCTTTTGGGGGTTAAGGGTATAGCAGAGGTGAGCAGTTTTGGTGGAAAATTAAAGCAATATGAAATTGCCATTAATCCAAACAAGCTGCAATCATTTGGCATCACAATCAACGATGTTTTTTCTGCAATAGAAAAAAACAATGAAAACACAGGAGGTGCTTACATTGAAAAAGGGCCCACTGTTTTGTTTATCCGCAGCGAAGGCTTGGTTGGCAGTATTAAAGACATTGAAAATATAAGCATTGAAACCAAAAATGGTCAAACACCTTTGTTTATTAGAGATGTTGCGGATGTAAAGCTAGGATTTGCCACCCGATATGGCGCAATGTGTTACAATGATGAAGGAGAAGTTTCTGGGGCGGTTGTTATGATGCTAAAGGGAGCAAATAGCAGCGAGGTTGTTAAAAATGTAAAGCAGCGCATTCTTCAAATTCAAAAAACATTGCCAGAAGGGGTAATTATTGAGCCTTTTTTAGACCGAACTAAAATGGTAAACCATGCAATTGGCACGGTGAGCAAAAACCTGTTAGAAGGCGCTTTAATTGTCATATTTGTATTGGTCATTTTTTTAGGTAATCTCAGAGCCGGCCTTTTGGTTGCTTCGGTTATTCCATTGGCTATGCTATTTGCTATTAGCATGATGAATATGTTTGGGGTAAGTGGAAATTTAATGAGTTTAGGGGCCTTAGATTTTGGGCTTATTGTGGATGGGGCAGTTATTATTGTAGAAGCCATCATGCACAACTTGGTTTTTAATAAAAAACTATCGCAAAGCGGCCAATTGACCCAAACACAAATGGACATTGAGGTGAATGAATCATCTTCGAAAATGATGAACAGTGCGGTGTTTGGTCAAATAATCATTTTAATAGTTTATTTACCCATTTTTTCTTTGAATGGCATTGAAGGGAAAATGTTTAAACCAATGGCGCAAACGGTTGCCTTTGCCCTATTGGGCGCATTTATTCTTTCTTTAACATATATACCTATGATGAGTGCTTTGTTTTTAAGCAAAAAAACAAAAAGCAAAGAAAACATATCGGATAAAGTGATGAATAAAGTAAGCTTAGGTTATGAAAAAATGTTAGTGAAACTGATTCAAATTCCAAAAACGATTCTTACAACTACTGTTTTATTATTTGTTGTATCGCTTATTGTTTTGAGTAGATTAGGTGGCGAATTTATTCCTGCTTTAGAGGAAGGCGATTTTGCAATAGACACACGCGTATTGACAGGTAGCAACATAAACACAAGCATTGAAAGCACACAAAAAGCAGTTCATATTTTAAAAAGCAGATTTCCCGAGGTAGAAAAAGTTGTTACAAAAATAGGAAGTGGCGAAGTGCCAACAGATCCAATGCCGATGGAAGCCGCAGATATGATGGTGATATTAAAAGATAAAAAAGATTGGACATCAGCCAAAACTTTTGATGAGTTGGCCAAGAAAATGGGAGATGCCATTAGCGAAGTGCCTGGCATTACCGCTGGATTTCAATATCCTGTTCAAATGCGTTTCAATGAATTAATGACAGGTGCAAGGCAAGATGTTGTTTGTAAAATATTTGGAGAGAACCTTGATACTTTGGCTTTATATGCGCATAAATTGGGGCAAATCGTTAACACGGTTTCGGGTGCTCAAAACCTATATGTAGAACCTATTGCAGGTATGCCACAGGTAATTATTGAATACAACAGAGCTGTAATTGCCCAATACAATTTGAACATTGCTGATGTAAACAAAGTAATTAATACCGCCTTTGCAGGACAGACAGCGGGCATGGTTTTTGAAGGCGAAAAACGCTTTGATTTGGTTATAAGGTTGCAAACAGATAAACGGAAAAATTTAGAAGATGTTCAAAATTTATTAATTCCTACGCCACAAGGCTTGCAAATACCTTTGTCTCAATTGGCAAATGTGGTCATAAAAAATGGGGTTAATCAAATACAAAGAGAAGATGCCAAACGAAGAATTGTTGTTGGCTTTAATATAAAAGGGAGGGATGTGCAAAGCATCGTTCACGAACTGCAAAAAAAGGTGGAAACAGATGTGAAATTCCCAACCGGCTATTTTGTAACTTATGGTGGTGCATTTGAAAATTTAAACAAAGCAAAAAATAGATTAATGATAGCTGTTCCTATTTCTCTTTTGCTCATTTTTGTATTCCTATATTTTGCCTTCAACTCCATAAAACATGGGTTGTTAATATATACAGCAATTCCCCTTTCTGCAATTGGCGGCATTCTCTTTTTAGCGCTTAGAGGCATGCCTTTCAGCATTAGTGCTGGTGTTGGTTTCATTGCATTGTTTGGCGTAGCAGTGCTGAATGGCATTGTGCTTATTGCAGAGTTCAATCGGTTGAAAAAAGAAGGATTATTAGACTTGAAACAAGTGGTAATTCAAGGCACAAAACTTCGTTTGAGACCCGTTCTAATGACAGCATTTGTGGCATCTCTTGGTTTTTTGCCCATGGCATTGAGCAATGGCGCTGGAGCCGAGGTTCAAAGACCATTGGCAACGGTTGTGATAGGCGGATTGTTGATAGCAACTTTTTTAACCTTATTTGTACTGCCTATTTTATACTTAATATTTGAAAAAAAATCTAAACCCAATAATATGAAACATACAATTGCCCTCATTGCTATTTTCCTTCTTTCATTTGGCAAGCAAACTTTTGCACAAACAGAAATTTCATTGAACTTGGCCATTGAAACGGCTTTAAAAAACAATGCTTCCATAAAAAATGAAAAGTTGAAAGCAGCCTATAAACAGCAATTAATAAAATCTGCGAGGCAAATGCCAAACATAAATATAGGTGGAAATTATGGACAAATTAATAGTATCTACATAGATAACCAGTTTTTTGTTTCTCAATCTTTTTTGTTGCCACAAATATATAAAGCCAATAAAACACTATTTACAGAGGATTATATTTTATCAAAAACCAATGTTTTATTGCGAGAAACAGAACTTAAAAAACAAATAACAAGCACCTATTTTGAATTGGTTAACCTCAACGCAAAACAAATTTTATTGCAAAAACTTGACACCATTTACACTGAATTTTTAAGAAAAGCAACAATGCGTTTGCAAAAAGGAGAGAGCAATATTCTTGAACAAGCGACAGCCGAAACGCAGAAAAACAATTTGCAAATGCAGCTCAATGATTTGGATCAATCTATTTTAAGTGCGCAATTATATTTTCAACTTTTGCTAAACACAGAAACAAAATATAGCGTTGACAACACTGAGTTAACCACCATAGAACCCAATCTTACTGACAGTAGCTTGGTTTTAAACAACCCACTATTATTGCAACTTTTTCAACAACAAAACATCATTAAAGCCAATACGGCACTTGAGAAAGCTAAGCTTCTACCAACTCTTAATTTGGGTGTCAATTCAGGCTCAATGATAGGAACAGGCGCAGATAACATAAATTATAACAAAATGCCCCGGTTTAATTCGGTGCAAATGGGCGTTTCTTTTCCTTTGTTCAATGGGGGTCAAAAAGCAAGAGTCGTTGCCTCAAAACTCAATGAAAATATTGCCGAAAAAGAATACCAATTAAAAGAAATGACTTTAAAAAATGAATTGGAAATTTTAATTCTAAAACTTAAAACCAGCAAAACCAATTTAGAATATTTTAAAACCATTGGATTAAAAAACGCTGCCATTATAAACAAAACCGCCAACAAACAATTTTCTAACGGAGAAATTAACTATTTGGATTGGGTGCAACTTATGTTCCAATCCATTTCGATAGAAAACAATTATTTAGACACCCTAAAAGTCTATAACGAAACCATCATTTCCATCAATTACCTTATCAACTAATCAAAAAAACAAAATGCGAATACACAATATTTTTGCAATGGCAGCTATTATATTTTCAGCCTGCAACTTGAATACAGAAACCTCAACTAATAAAAAAACTGAGTTATCAAATAAAAATTCTATTACCCTAACAGATGCCCAATTAAAAAATGCCTCCCTAGAAATTGGGCAAATAGGACAACAAAACATTTCTACACTTTTAAAAGCAAATGGCATAATAGATGTGCCTCCCCAAAACATTGTTTCAATAACAACTGCACTTGGCGGATACCTAAAATCTACAAAATTGTTGCTTGGCATGCAAGTAAAAAAAGGCGATTTGATTGCAACAATAGAAAACCAAGACTTTATTCAACTGCAACAAGATTACCTTTCTACTAACTCAAAATTAAATTTTGCGCAAAAGGAATATCAACGCCAAAAAGAGCTAAACCTAAGCCAGTCTGCTAGCGACAAAATTTTGCAACAAGCAGAAGGCGTTTACAGAGACTTACAAATTACGCAAAGTGGATTGGTTCAAAAGTTAAATTTAATTAACATAAATACCCAAAACATTAATGTAAACAATATTTCTAAAGCCATTAATATTTATGCACCCATCAGTGGGTTTGTTTCCAAGGTAAATGTAAATATTGGCAGATACATAACCCCAAGCGATGAATTATTCGAAATCATTAACGCAAATGACATCCATTTAAACTTGAAAATTTATGAAAAAGACTTAAAAAAACTTAAAATAGGGCAAAATCTATTTTGTTACAGCAATTCTGACGATAATCAAAAATACCCTTGCACCATTCGTTTAATTTCTAACAACATTAACATAGACCATTCAGTCGATGTTATTTGCAGTTTCAAAAACTATGTTCCAACACTTTTGCCGGGCATGTATATGAACGCAGAAATTAGGGTAGAAAACAATGCTAGCAATATACTCCCAGAAAATGCTGTGGTCAGTTTTGAAGGAAAAGACTACATTTTTATTGCCCAATCCAAAAACAATTTTGAGATGACAGAGGTAGAGATTGGCACACTGGAAGATGGTAACATTGAAATAAAAAATATTGCTATGATTGAGAAAAAAAATATTGTTATCAAAAATGCTTACACACTTTTAATGGCCTTAAAAAACACAGAGGAAGAATAAAAACGGCAAATAAACACCGATAAAACTTAAGGATATTATGAAATGCCTCGGTGGCTATCATAGTAAAAAATTGTTAAAACAATTAGTCTTCATTCGCATTAAAAAAACCTATTTTTGCACACTTGAAAATAGATTTAAAAACCCTGTTTGTTTTATTGTTTCTTGGCTTTGTATGGGGCAGTTCTTTTATGTTAATGAAGAAAGGGTTGTTGGAGTTTTCGCCTGTTCAGGTGGCTTCATTAAGACTTGTTTTTGCTGGCAGTGTGGCTGTTTTCTTCTTTTTCAGGGAGTATAAAAAGTTAAAGCCAAAAGATTTTATGTTTCTAGCGCTTTCGGGCTTGTTGGGCAATTTTATTCCTGCTTTTCTGTTTGCCAATGCAGGTAGTTTAATGCCCAGTTCTTTGTCGGGTGCACTCAACGCAATGACGCCCTTTTTTACTTTAATTCTAGGTGTTATTCTATTTTCAAATGCTTTTAAACTAAAACAAGGTGTTGGCATTGGGGTTGGTCTAATTGGTTCGTTAATTCTTATTTTTACAAAAAGCACGGGTGAATTTTCCTTTCAGTCAGATTATATATGGCCATGCTCTCAGGCTATTTTGGCTGCATTTTTATATGGTATCAATGTCAATATTATTAAAAGCAAATTAAATCATTTGTCGGCAATTGTAAACAGTATGGTGCCTTTAACCATTATTTTAGTTCCGGCATTGGTTATTGCCTTGGCAAACAACACTTGGCAAACGGCAACGCATGCTAACAGCAATAGTGCGTTGTTGTATATTGTTGTTTTGGGGGTGGTGGGTTCGGCTATTTCTTTAATTGTTTTCAATACTTTGGTAAAAAAAACAACGGCTATTTTTGCCGCTTCTGTTACCTATTTAATTCCAATTTTTGCTTATGCTTGGGGTGTTTTGGATGGCGAACCCATTGGATTGTTCCAAATTCTAGGCATGGTTTTTATATTATTGGGCATTACACTCACTCGAAAATAATATTTCGCGTTTTTTCTAAAAAACACCCCTCCATTTCTTGCTTTTTTTAGCTTTAAAAAACTGATTTTTTACTTTCACTAATATTTTTTTGTTAGAACATCAAATTGAATTACTTTCGCAAGGTATGGACGCATTAAAAATTGGGGTAGTGGGCAATGGCAGTTGGGCAACAGCTTTGGTTAAAATTTTGTGCGACAATGCAGTTCCTAAAATCATATCATGGCATTTGAAAAATGACGAAGATGTGCAGTTTGTTGAACAAAATAAACACAACCCTCGCTATTTAACGGATGTTGCATTTGATTTAAGTAAAATAGAACTAAACGCCAGTTTACTAAAAGTGATTGAACAAAGTGATGTTATTTTGGTAGCCGTGCCTTCCGCTTTTTTAGATGATTTGTTGCAACAATGTCCGGCAGATAGTTTCAAAAATAAGACAATTATTTCGGCTGTGAAAGGAGTAAACTCAAAAACACATCAAATTATCAGCCCTTATTTTCAATCTGTTTGGCAGGTGCCTGCTGCGCAAATGTTGGCAGTTTCTGGCCCTTGTCATGCAGAAGAAGTGGCTATGGAAAAGCTTAGCTATTTGACCCTTGCTTCCGAAAACGAAACCTTGGCAACCCAAATGGCTGCCCTATTCAACAACAAATATATTTTAACCAAAACAACCAATGATATTTATGGAATAGAATATGCTGCGGTACTCAAAAATGTATATGCCATTGCCTGCGGCATCTGTCATGGGTTGGGTTATGGCGACAATTTTCAGGCGGTTTTGGTTTCTGCTTCTATTAGAGAGATTGAGTGTTTTTTAAATGCCAGCCATCAATATCATAGAGATGTAAAAGACAATGCTTATTTGGGCGATTTGTTAGTAACTGCTTATTCTCAATTCTCTAGAAACAGAACATTTGGCAATATGTTGGGCAAAGGCTACAGTGTGAAAAGTGCGCAAAGGGAAATGAATATGATTGCCGAAGGTTTTTTTGCCACCCGAACAATGCACGAGATTAACAGCGAACACAATGCCGTAATGCCTATTTTGAATGCGGTTTATGATATTATATACAACAACCACCAACCCAAAAAAAGAATTGAAAGCTTGTTGGTTGAGTTGATTTAAAGAAAGAAATATAGAATGAAAATTATAACTTATAATGTAAATGGCATTCGCTCGGCAATGAGCAAAGGATTTGTAGATTTTCTTGAAAAAGAACAAGCAGACATTGTTTGTTTGCAGGAGTTGAAAGCCAACGAAGAAGATATAGATGCAGCTGCTTTGCAAGCTTTGGGCTATCATTGCTATTTTTTTTCGGCTAGTAAAAAAGGCTATAGCGGAGTAGGCATTTTGAGTAAACAAAAACCCCTTAACCATGCCAAAGGCATCAACCATGAATTGTTTGATTTTGAAGGCAGGATTATTCAATTAGACTTTGAAAAGTTTTCTGTGCTTAGTTGCTATTTCCCTTCGGGCACAACGGGCGACATCAGACAAACTATTAAATATGAGTTTCTCGATATTTTTTACAAATATATTGATGCCATTAAAGACAAAAAGCCATTGGTTGTTTGTGGTGATTACAATATTTGCCACAGAGCGATAGACATTCATGACCCTGTGGGCAACAAAAACTCCAGTGGTTTTTTGCCCGAAGAAAGAGCATGGATGGACAGGTGGTTTGATAATGGCATGATTGATAGTTTTAGGTTCAAAAACGAAAGCCCCGACAATTACACATGGTGGAGTTTCAGAACAGCTGCCCGAGCCCGAAACAAGGGTTGGAGAATAGATTACATATCGGTTTGCCAATCGCTAAAAGACAACATAAAAAGTGCGGGCATTTTAGCTGAATATGTGCACAGCGACCATTGCGGTTCGTATGTAACCTTAGATTTACAAAAAACCTAGATTGATGAAGAAGCCCTTTGATTTTTTAATTGTCGGTTCAGGACTGTTTGGCTCTGTTTTTGCTCATCAAATGCACAAAAACGGCAAGATTTGTTTGGTTTTAGACAAAAGGAATCAGTTGGGAGGGAATGTGCGCAATGAGACCATTGAGCAAATAATTACACACCAATATGGCGCCCATATTTTTCACACAAACAACCAAGAGGTTTGGCAGTTTATCAATCAGTTTGCTTCGTTTCATAACTACAAACACCAAGTAAAATTAATAATAAATGAGAAGCTTTATTCTTTCCCTATCAATGTGAACACACTGAAACAATGGTTTCAGATAGAGGACGAACAAGCGGCTATTCAACATTTTAATGCCCAAAAGCATCAAAAAAGACAATACCAAAACCTAGAAGAAATGGCGATTGGCGAAATGGGGATGGACATATACACCCATTTTATAAAAGATTACACAGAAAAACAATGGAACAAAGATTGTGCAAATTTGCCTTGTTCCATTCTCTCGCGCATTCCCATTAGGCTAAACAGCAACGAAAACTATTTCGAAGACCAATACCAAGGTATTCCTGTGGGTGGATACAACCCAATTATTGATCAATTGTTGCAAGGCATAGAAACTAAAATCAATACAGATTTCTTTGAAAACAGAACCTTTTGGGAAAGCCAAGCAGAGCAAATTGTTTACACTGGGTGTATCGATCAATTGTTCGACCACCGCTTTGGCGCTTTGGAGTACAGAAGCTTGCGGTTTGAAAACCAAGTGATTCAAAAACCATTTTTTCAACCATATTCCGTTGTCAACTATCCTGGCAAACAATATGATTTTACGCGTATTATAGAACACAAACATTTTCACCCCTTGGATGTGAAACACACTATAATAACAAAAGAGTATCCGCAAGATTTTCATCTAAAAAACGAACCCTATTACCCCGTTGTTGACCAAAAAAACAAAGCCTCATATTCCCAATATGCAGCCTTGGCAAAAGAAAGTAATTATATTTTAGGCGGCCGATTGGCCGAGTTTCAATATTACGACATGCATCAGGTGATAGCCTCGGCTTTGTCAAAATCAAAACAAATAATTGCCCAAAATCAATGAAAATTATTGCGCTTGTAATAACTTTCAATCGCAGTGCGGTGCTGCAAAAATCGCTCACCCGACTGCTTGCCCAACAAAGACCTTTCGATGAAATATTGGTTATCAACAACTGCTCTACAGACAACACGGCTTTGGTTTTGGAACCATACAAAAACCAAATAACGCCCATACATCTCAATCAAAATGTGGGCGGAGCAGGCGCTTATTTCATTGGCTTAAAAATGTGTTTTGAGCGACAAGCCGATTGGGTTTTTTGTGCAGAAGACGACATTGTGGCGCCCAAAAACTTTGCCAAAAACTTTGCGCAAATCCTACAACAAGAAAACACCACAAACACTGCCTTTTTCTACCCTCGCTTGCTCTCCATACACAACCGAAATCAGCTAGACGGGTTTATATACGAAGACCCAACAACCCAACACCAAAGCTACAAAAACATTACAAAAGCCACCTTTGCAGGGCTGCTCATAAACGCACAATTAGCAAAAACAATTGGCCTGCCCATCCATTCTTTTTTCATCTATTTTGACGATTGGGAATACACCCAACGCCTGCGAAAACAATGGCAGGGGCTGCATTTGCCCAGCCTATATCTTTGGCACAATGATTTTCAGCGGTTTGAAGGAGCGCCCTATCTCCATGCACCGTCCAACAGAGTTTGGAAAAACCTATATGGCATTCGCAACGAACTCTTTGTTTTGAAACAAAGCAACAAAACCGCCTACCTGAAACAGCTTTTGAAACATGTTTTTTATATCCCCCTTCAAATACTCTTGCACCGCAAAGAAAACCCTGTGTCTGTTTCGCTAAAATGGAGCCTTTGGGCAAGCAAGTCTTTGTTTTTTAGCGCAAAAAGTGTGCAATACGATAGCAAAGAAGCAGAGGCAATCAGGGATAGTTATTTTTGATTAAAGCCTATGGCTAATTGGAACATTGCTAATACCGAAATATAGTCCAATCACCGCTGCGCTTGATTGTCCTATTTTCAAGCGGTATCTCTGTTCAAGAAATTGTACTTTTTTATTTTACAAAAAAGAATTTCTAAGGCGGAGCTGGCTGGCATTTAAAATAGTTTGGACTATTCTAAAATTAAAATTTGTATAGTTTTAACACAAAAAAAGGCTGCCCTCGGGCAGCCTTTTTCCTATAAGTTAACTAAGCATTAAAAATGCAATAGTCAGGAATGCTTTTTACATTTTCAAAATTCTTTCTGTTTTTATGATTGCGCCATTGTTTATGATTACAAAACTAT
>Ga0209702_10000624_pt1 | contig 74833 bp, 101 predicted proteins | sample FRY01_FD_187210 | JGI IMG/M metagenome (GOLD analysis project Ga0209702, IMG submission 187210) | Freshwater microbial communities from Lake Fryxell liftoff mats and glacier meltwater in Antarctica - FRY-01 (SPAdes) (version 2) | ecosystem: Environmental > Aquatic > Freshwater > Ice > Glacier... | reverse complement strand
GAATGGCCTCTGAATTAATAGAGAAAGACAATATTCCGCTATTCTTTAATCCTCCTTGCTGAAACAACATCGAGAACTTAGAAAAATCCAAATCTTTGAACCTATTCAACAAAAACACATCACTATCCAATACAACAACATCATTCAATCCCAATTGACGACCAACATTCATGCAGTCCATTGGCTTGGAAACCATATTCACGCCAATATTTTTGTTATTAACATAACAAGGAGCTTTTTTGATGATCTTGAAGTCGAACATCTTGGAGAAATGCTCCAAACGATCGTCACTTGAGTAATCAATCACCACGATTGACGAGTCTAAATAGAAACACCTGACTGTGATAACGCTAAGCACCAATAAACGAAGCTGCCTTAAGCTTGAATCAGAAAAATAAACATACATGAATGATTCCATGGCTTATGTAGATTTTAATTTGATGTTTCACAAATGAACCTTTTCTGGTATCCTGTGTCAACAATCCCAAGGAAGGGCATTCAATGATTCTCAAAGATTTACAAGACAAAAAACTGATTTCTCCGCCACCATGGGTGGTGCAAAATACAATTTATTTAACAATTACAGGATCTGTCTCTTATGGGGCCGCAGACACAACAGCAGATTCTGATATTGATCTCTACGGTGTTTGCATACCGCCAAAAATAGAAATTTTTCCACACCTAAATGGTAAAATTTATGGATTCGATGACATTGATTGTTTTCAACAATTTCAATGTCATCATATTTTTGACAAAGATGCTCTTGGTGGTAAAGGAAGAGAATATGATGTAAGTGTTTATAACATCATAAAATTCTTTAAATTACTGTTGGAAAATAATCCGTCATGTGTAGACACGTTATTCACATCTCATGAACATATTTTAATAATTACTCAGGCTGGAAATCTTTTAAGAGAAAATCGTAAATTGTTTTTGCACAAAGGATGTTTTGCAAAATTTAAAGGATACGCATATTCGCAATTAGCAAAACTTGAAAATAAATCACCTAAAGGATTACAAAAACTAAAGAATTTCGAACAAGAAAAAGGAATTTCTCACAAAATATCATTCAAACAATTAGAACAAGAAATAAAAAACAGAGGTCTGATCATAAATAAAGCATAACCATTTTATTTATGTCAGGATAATCAATGATATACAAAGAAGAATTGTTGGACCATATTAGTGATAATAAATCGTGTGAATCGTTAAAAAAAATTTTCAATTGTTCTAAAACTACAATAGTTAATTATTTAAAAAAATACGAAATTCACATTCCGAAAGGATTCTATAAAAGAAGTGATAAAAAATCTGGTCGCCCTAAAGGAACTCCTTGCTCTGAACAACAAAAAAATTTAATGTCAAAAAAATTCACAGGAGAAAATAATCCTTTTTTTGGCAGAAGACACAACAGTGACACTCGTAAAAAAATGTCAATAAATCATGCAAACGTATCTGGAGATAACAATCCTTTCAAAAAATCAATTGCAGATCAAAGCAAGTTGCTTCAACATAAAATTAGATGTAAAAACATTTGGGAAAATAGAGATAAAAAATACAGAAAATTATTTGGCGATAAATTAAAAAGAACTGCATATGAAGAAATATCTGGACAATTTTGGGCCAGATTAAAGGCTAACGCAAAAACAAGAAATATAAATGTTGAAGTTGATATAAAATATTGTTGGAATTTATTTTTAGAACAAAACAGAACTTGTGCATTGTCTGGAATTAAACTAACATTTTCTAATCAATCAAAAATACAAACAGCTTCTTTAGACAGAATAAACAGTTCTTTAGGTTATGTAAAAGAAAACTTACAATGGGTTCATAAAACAATAAATTTAATGAAAAGAAATTTAACAACAGATGAATTTGTGGAATTTTGCAAAAAGGTTGTAGAAAACAATGGAATTAAATGAATTGAACGATAAAGAATTAGAACACTATTATCATCTTTACAAAAACGCTATAGATGAATCAAAAAGAGCAGAGAATGTTAAAATTAATTCTTATGACACAAAATATGCAATGCACGTTGTTAGATTATTGCTAGAAGCTGAACAGATCTTAGCGGAATGCGATTTAGATATAAGAAGACACAAAGAACAATTAAAAAGCATCCGTAGAGGAGAATGGGATGTCCGCCAAATTAAAGAATGGGCACAAAATAAAGAAAAACAACTAGAAGAATTATATGCCAAAAGTTCTTTGCCTTCAGGACCAGACAAAAATAAAATAAAAACACTATTGATAGAATGTTTAGAAATTCATTATGGATCTTTAAAAGAAACAATTGTACAGCCAGACAAATCTTCAGTTTTGTTGAGAGAGATTAAGGAGCAAATTGAAAGAGCAGGAATTTAATGATTCAATGTTAGGAACTTTGCCAGATACTGGAATTTAAATATCGACAAACCTTTTTCTTCCAAGTTGATTACAAAACTGCAACATTAAATCAACGTTTGGGTAAATTCTAGTTTCTGATGGCTTACTGTAATCTTCTTCTTTTTCCACAGTTTTGTATACTGTTCTTCGATAAGACAAACCATTTTCTTCTATTATCTTCTTTAGATCAAGTTGTGGGCTGTCTATGTTGTTATTCGAGTAATTGTCGCCCTGATAACATGGTCTCGTGTGAATGGCAATTACATCATCAATAACAGCTATAGCGTCTTTTGGATGATCCAAAACCACGCCCCACAATAAATCAATGCCCCAGCAACTACTGTTGTGATTGAACGTAGATCGGCATGACTCAAATGTAGACCTCTCAAAGCAAGGACAAATGATCTCAACATAATCTGTATATCTCAAAATAGATCCGGGACTATGCAAATTCAGAGGAATAGAATAGTATCCAACCAATGATGGCTGACAAATCTTCAAATCGTATTGTCTGGCAATCCCAAACAATCTGTTTATACTTTGACAAGACATAGCAAGATCATCATCAGGAATGAAAATATATTCATATTCTTTAGGAATTTTATGAGAGATATCGCCTATTATGTTAAACTTAGTTCCTTTGGCTTTAATGTAATATTCCCCATCACCGACATAAGAATCGCCATCGCCATAATGAACTATCATCAGATCGAAATCTCTGTCGCCACAAATCCACTGCTTGTGTAAAGATGTCGGACCCACACAGGCTATCAAAAGATTTTTTCTCATACTAAATTATAGAATGTCAGCTTCATTTATCATTAAATTTCACACAGAAAGATTAGACAATCTTAAGCAAATGTTAAGGTTCATGGATCTGTGGCACAAAGATGTCATTGAAAACTCCGAACTTATCACTCTGTGTCAAAATAAATTAACAGATCCTTTACCAACAAAACATTGGAAGTCCCATTTGAATTTTAATTTTGGATTTGAAGAGATGAGCATTTGCTGTATTACAAATTTTGGAATCACAAAAGCAAAATATGAAAAAATCTTCATTTTGGATAGCGATAGAATACTTCCAACCGAATACTTTAATTCTGTAATGAACCAACTTAAATTTGGCATACAAATTACAACAAGTCCTACAAAAAAACTAAAATCTGAATACAGCGACTCAAAAATAATTGACGGAGATATTGATTTTTTTTGGGACAATCGTAGCACAACAAATGAACTTGGGACAAAAAATGCTTGGTCAGGTAACATAGCGTTAATGAAATCTGATTTCATTAACGCTGGAGGCATGGACGAATTATATGTTGGTTATGGATGGGAAGATACAGATATGACATTCACAATGGAGAAGTATGGAATTAAATCAATTTACAGAGAAGAAACAGAAATTCACCTGTGGCATCCGCCTCTCACTTATGGTGTAAAAGATCAAAAAAAACTATTTATAGAAAATGGATTGAGACTCTGTAAAAAATGGAACAAACCATTGCCGCAAATTTTAAGACAAGATATGCTGAAATACAGAAATGAGGAAATACTATGATGCCAACTGTTGTTTATCACTGGTGGGCTGGTCCAAATGAACAGCCCGCCTATTCAAATATGTCTCACCCAATATTATTGTCTATAGCAACACTCAGATCGGTCAATCCTAACATCCCAATCAAAGTGTTAAACATTTCTAACTATCCTCCACATTATGATAAATCGACAGATCCTTGGACAAACTCAGATTGGATGCACTTTCAAAAAACACTAAAATTTGATGTTGTGCCGACGAACTTTCATTTAGAAGAACACTATTCACACATAGTCGGATACCAACTTTTATCGAGATTGTTTGACATTCGAAAACCCGATTTGTCACATGAGACAATCATTTACTGCGACTCAGATGTTTTTTGGTTAAAGAATCCACTGCCACTTGAATGCAATTCCGAAAAATTTTGTTTTGATGGATTCAACAGTGGTTTTTTCTATTACAACCACCAATCTCCAGTCGTTCAAGAAATGTTCAGTGTGTTTGATTCTTATTCCATCACTGCATTAAGAAATCAAAAATTCTGTGACATCATCAAAGAATCAACAAATTACAATTCTTGGCCGTATATTTGGGACGAGACAATACTGAGATATATGAATGAAACAGGAATGAGTCATATGTTTGAGATCATACCTGATCTCGAACATGGAGTTCTCAGAAAAATCCATAATCTCAACCCAGATCAATTGAAGATGCTGCACTGCAACGGCATGATGATCAAAAACCCAACAGCCAAGAGGATTACAGAAAGAGATCACTCAAGAGGATTGGCTTGTCTACTGTTCAAAGAATTCTATGACAACATAACAAAAGTTCTTACAGAAAAAGATCTTAAATTGATATTCACAGAATCAGAACTGGAAACATGTTTATCACAACAAATGTCTTTGTTTGATATTGATAAAATAAATAATGCAAAATGCGATGACGGCACATTCAATTTCATAATAAAATCACCTGTTCAATGGTTGATTTGAGAAGTTTCCACAAAGAGTAAATAATAACATGATTAAAACCACGCCCGTAAAAACAATAACCCAAAAGCTTTATATTGTTATAGCCATATTCATCTTTACAACCCATTTTTCTACAAAAGTGAGAATGTCAACAACGTAACTGGAAAATTCAATATCCACAGTGGAAGCATCAATCCAGTCAACAATGTTGATGCTACTCAAGTTGCGTGGAGATTATCTTGTTGCAAAGAGCATGGCGCATGGTTCAAGGACAATACAAAGCAGGTAGAAGGCAAGCCTTGGGCAAAAGACACAGACAAATCATTCTTTGAGAACTTGTATAAGAACTGTGGTGAGGCCCACTTTAGCGGATTGATTGGACAGTACAAAGGTACTCACGACTATCAGTTGTTGTGGCACAAGGACGTACCGGCTGCTGGATTGTGGTCTTATGATCAGATGTGCTGTCAATTAGCAGGGAAAAAGTTTTGAGGTGCTACTTCTCGATGGCATAACAATGGGGATCAAGTTGAACTTTTAATGATTAATTCGCCAAGAACTTCTATCTCGCCTACTAATTTTTGGAATTTAACTTCATCAACCTTGCCGATATTTTCCATATATGAATGAAGTTCCGAACATACAGATTTGTATTCATTGTTTGCTTTCTTGAGGTCAAATTTCCCATCGGCAGCATTCTTATAATGTGGCAGTTTCACGTTAAAGTGGTGATATGTAAGCATCGCTATGCCAGCTTTTTCCTTTGCATTTATGCTTATTTTCTCTGCTCCATCGTGTCTTTTTTTTGCAAAATCCAGAAAACTCATATCTTTCTGTTTGTAAGGTACTGAATCTTCAATCCAAATTTTGAAATTTCGCATATCTTTATGTAGTGGATCGACCGTTAATATCGTGGATCTCATAGTCATATTTTTCGTCATTGGCAGTTCGCCATCGCCCAGATTGTTCTGATGAATATAAGGTTCTCGCCAGCATCCTTGGATAACAAACGTCTTCAACTGTGAAATTAGGATCGAAGATCTTCAATCGATTGTTGGGTTGGATTGCAAAATTACCGTTGTCAAGTTTCAGAACGTGCCCACATTTATGTTGTCCAGGTGCTTCGGAAAATCCATAGGACTTTCCATTGTCTCCAAACCAATCGATTGTAAACAGATAACAGCCTTGTTGTTCATGCTTCGATCGGTCCACATAGGAAACTCTTTTGTTCTTGAACATATCAATAGTGAAGACTGAAGCGTGATAGGAAAATGAGTCCCACAGAGCTACATCTTCAAGAAGTGGAGTTGTAGCGTCGGTTCTCCAACAGAAAGCATGAATAGGCATTCTCCAATAAACGCCGCCATCATCACACAGGAAATGAAATAATGGAGTCTGTCCTGGGATTGAGGCCATCCCAAAAATTTGACATTCAGCAAACTTACCTACAAATTCAGGAAGATTTTGGTTCATATATTCGAGTCTAACTTTAGCCTCAATTACAGGGATATTTACATTCATGAATTTAGTCCTTATTAAATTTGATGATGATAATATTTATGCGAGCCATTGAAAAACCAGTTGACTCCTCAATTACAAGATTTGAAAGTTCAAAGTTCTAATTTCCGGGTACAATTTTTGGATTTCAAGTCTAAATAACTTAAAGATCTTTAGACAGGAGTTACGATGTCCAGCTTTCCAACAACCAGTTTTTACCAATTCTACGAACATATCCAACAATCGAAGCTTAATGAAGCTGTTTTGCTTGAAATGCGTCCACAAGGGTCTCCATCACAATATTCTAACAGGAATATTAGTCCACATGCTCCAGCTACACCTAGAGATGGACAGATGGGAAGAAATGATAAAAATATTATAGATCTGGGGGCTCCTAAAGATAGAGAACTCTCAAATCGAGATTGGCAACAAGGAAAAGAAAAAAGACCAGAACTTGCTGTTTATGACACAGCAAATGACATGAAATACGCAGAAAAGCTTGCAGCGTCCGTTGCAGAAAAAAAACTTGGATTAACCAGTAGAAAAGGCGAAAGAACTCGTGGTGGCAAAATGATTCAAACTAACAAAACAACGGGTCCAGAAGATGTTGAAGCAATTACTGCAATAAGCAGAAAAAGTGCAATTAAAACAGTTGAAGAAATAAAAGCATCAATTCAAGAACTAGCACCAACTGTCAAGGATTATTCCGATCCAAAGATGATGAAACTTATTTTCGATCTATACAATGCAACAAGTGACACTACAAAGTTTTACGGAGAAATGTCCGAAGAAATCGCATCAATGAACGACTGGGCGAAAGAAAAAATTAAAGAATACGAAATTGCAAATCCAAAACCAGAACCCCGTTTTAGACCTGTGTAATGAGTCAGTTTGACAATATTGCCGCCTAGAAGTGTGTGAATCTAACGAAAAAATCCCTGTCAGAGATCTGACAGGGATTTTTGTTATTCTTCATTAACTGACCAATAGGAAAGTCCAAGAAATGCTTCCCACGACTTGACCGGCTTGATTGAGTCGTACCGAAACAAATGAACCCGTGGTTTCTTCGGCTCATTCAGCAACGTCATACGTGCTTCAGACGGAGTTCTGTTAGCTTTACGAGCATTGCACTCTACGCAAGCAAGTACACAGTTTTCCCATGTAGTTCCTCCACCCCTTGATTTTGGTTTAACGTGGTCAATTGTCAAAAATTCACTTTTAGGACGACATTTACAGTATTGACACTGCATATTGTCTCTCTTGTACAAAGTACGTCGAGAAAAATGAATCTTCGGTTGCGGAAGACGATCATAACTTGTCAACAGAATAATCTCAGGCACCTTAAAGGCCATATTGGCACCTTGAATCACTTCATCTGTTTCCACAGGCTGTTGTAACGCCCATTCATTCCATGAAAATGTCTGATAGCTTTCTGGCTCAATAACACGAGCCTTTGGCTCGCCGTTTCCATATTCTGAAAACAGCATAATGATTGCTCTTTGCAGAGATACGGTGCCAACCGGAGTCCAAGTTTTATTGAGTACCAGACATCTTCGTCGTGCAAATACACTGCTCATCGAACTTCCTCCTTCTTTAGCACAATAATCAAAATCCTTCTACTTTCCAATTTACTTTGTCTTGGTTTTTTTGTTGCAACAGGCGAACAAACTCATCAAGTTGCTGAGGCGTCAAATCGTTTAAACTGAGTTCTCTATCCAAAACCGTTTCAATTACTGTGATTGGAATTTCTACTTTCAAAAAATCATATGAAAGCAGAAGAAACTTACCCGTATAGAATATCGTGACTGTGGTTAAAATAACCCAAGCCATCAACTGTTCCTCATCTCCACAACAACATCCTTAACAGTCTGTCCTTCAAACGGAAAAGCAAGTTTATTAAAATGCTCTATTGCTTTTCCAATAGCTTTTCCGTCCTTTTCATCGGACTTCAAATCTATACCAGAAATTTCGAGGCTCTGACGAATCTGAGCAACAGTTAAATACTTTGGCAAAAGTTCTGCCAAAAGCTCATTTTCACGAGTGTATTGAGCACGTCGTGAATCGTCTTCTGCCAATAAAAGTTTGCCATCACCATCAACCATTGCCATGACTTCTTCATTGCCGTTAATTATCTTTTTAACGATGGAATGAGCGATTTCATCAGTAACAGTTGCCTTCTGTTGAAGCTCTCCCAAAACCAATTTGAGAAGATTTCTTTCAGGCGACCCATAAGGAAAACCTGAGATACGCTGTCGTAATGATTCTTCAAATGCCATAATTTTTCTCCTGCTACATTGACCACATTAAGCGAAAAAGGTTCGCCAATTATTTCACCGCACGTCCATGAGTCGTGCAGTTCTGATTTTTCTGCTTTTTCTCATCTTTTTGTGGAGCATCTGGAGTCTCCTTGAGATGAGATCTCAACCAACTTTCTTGAGACTGTTGATTCATACGAACGATTGTTTCTAAACACCACATGATAACCTCCTATGATACGTCGATATTGGCGAACGGAACCCATGAAGATGTTTCCGTCATCTTAACGAACTTAAACATTATTTTATCAGTTGCTCCCAATTTTTGCAAGTAAAGTTTTGAACCATTGGCTTTTTCTAACCAAACTTCAAAGACTTGCCCAGAATCGACGTTCCTGTTGTCTAATGCAACATCAGCGTCGTTCATCATGTTGACCACATCTTCATGTTGAATATAGAACTGAAAAGATTCTTTAATACTTTGTACTTCATTTTTGATTGGCATATTTGTACCCTCCACATGTATGTACGAAAAGCACAAACAAAAAAAGGGAGCGACAATTGTCGCTCCCTTTTTTTCACCTAAGTAGGTTTTACAAAAATTGGCATCCTTGCCAAAGGCAGATTCATTCTGCCACTCATCCTTGAGATCATCCTTGATTTACTCATCATCTTGATGAGTCGTCGTCCTGACATCGACCTTCTCAATCATTGAGAAGTGCATCATGCTTGTCGTTTATTCTTCTTCATTTGGAATTTCTAAATCGTTTTTGACCGATCTAAACATTTTATCCGAAATACCTTGCAGGAAGTTAGAAATCTTTTGGTAAATCGTGCGGAAGATTCGCTTCACAAAATCATTGATAAAGCTCCAGATAATTGAGATGACCCAAAAGGTCATCCATCGTATGATCTTAGCTTTGTGTGTCCGAACCTGTGGAACATCAACAAGACTCGCAGTCTTAAAACTTTTTTCAAGTATTGCTTTCCAAGCCAGTCTTAATTCAACTGGCACGACTTTTGTACCGGCTGGAACTTTGTTTTCGTTTAGAAAGATATCACGAGCTTCTTCGTAATCTTCAAGTCGATCTCGGCAGAATATCCACCATTTTATAACACCCCACACAGCACCCAGTGCGAAATAGGCTCCTGCACAGGATAGAATAAAAAGAGGATAGGATTTGACGTACTGAATTATGTCAACATTCCCAAACCACTGAAGCATTGCTCCAAACAACAGCATAGAAACAGTGGCACCCGCCCCATTCTCATTCTCAATGAACACAAACAGCACGACAATTTCTAATGCTATGAGCATCCAAAACCAAAACGTACCAAACAGAAAAATCTCAAACATTCGACCCTCCACTAGACATAGTTCTTGAACTGACAAAGTCAGTATTGATCACGGCATGTTTGAGTATCGTATATTTTTTAAGACTTGTCAATCCTACAATGTGTTTTGCATATGAAATTTTTCCAAATTTTCAAGCACAAATTTTGTTATTGGCTCAGTGGATGAATTCATTAAAAACTCTCAACAGGGATGATTTCAGGCTTCTTATGTTCTTCAATAAGATCGAGTTCAACAACAGGAAGAGGATCTATCCTCTTTCTGGTATGGGATTTATAAACAAAAAAAGCGAGGTTCAGAGCTAACATCGCTAACACTAAAGAAGGAATGATGCGATTTTTCATGATAAACCTATATACATTTTTCATTGAAAACAATTTTTTGACTCACAACTATTTCGTTTCCCATTGCAGTTGTACGCAAATATGCTGCATACCCCATATCTTTAATCTTCTTAATTTCTTCTTCAACAATATTTAAATCATGCACGATACACACAACATACATCTCTGTACAGTCTATTTTTTGTGCAAATTCTATTGTTTCAGATGGCGTCATCAAAATCCTTCATCCTTCCAATTGACCTTATTGCGATCAAATGTCTTAAAAGACCGTTCAGCATTAGAAGCCCTCATTCTTCCAATCCACTTTATCATATTTGGTCTTCTTAATTTCAATAAAAATTCTGTCAAGATAATCTCGAAACCCGTTTTCCCACGATCTTGGATTTGATCTTTGTCTTGGATTTGGATTTGGATTTGGATTTGATCTTTGTCTTGGATTTGATCTTTGTCTTGGATTTGATCTTTGTCTTGGATTTGATCTTTGTCTTGGTCTTAATGCAACTCGTGGAATTTCTGCTCGTTGAGCCATCCATCTATCTGTAGCTTCAAATCTTTGAATATCAAAATTAGCCTGTTGTTCAAAAACAGTTGTTGGATCATGTAAAAATACCACCAAACCAGCATCCACGATACGCCAATAATTATGAGAGAATCTTTCTTTTCCATAATTCATAGCGATTTCCATGGAATCGAACGTACGTTCCTCCTCCCAATTAACCCAACTTTGAACCTCAAGAACATATCTCATATTAGATGTCCGTCCAACGCTTAGCAATACTTAATACCATCTCGCATTTTTCAAGATCGAATTGATCTTTGTTTCTAAGAGAACTCTCCATATCAATCCATATCTCAGCATCACCAACAACAGATTCTATCTTTACAAGTTGTTCTTCTATGTTGTCTGGACCAAGACCGCCAGCATAACCACAAAATTTGCCAAGTAACGGAGATGGCCATTGATCTGTAAGGATTCCACGTCCGCCAGAACAATCAAATATTGGGCTGACTCCATGTGAATCAAAAACATCTGTAACAATGTTCTTTTGATATGGACCACCTAAAATAATAGGTTTATCAAAAGTGCAATTCCACAAATTTGTTTCACGATTAAGCACTTTAAGAAGCGTGCTTTTGTCCATGTTTAATTGGATGCGACCAAAGAAACCAAACCAATCATCTTCAAGAAACGTAAACCGACCATTATTTGCGTCAGAAACCCATTTGCCGCAAAGATGTGCAGAAAGGTTCGTTTCAGATAGCAAAGGCAGAGATCTATCGATCCAATCAAGAGATGGATATCTTTCAACTCCGGCTTTATTTTGACTGAACAGAATGGCCCATTCTGCAAACTTGTATTCCATAGACAGTGCAGCCATTTTTTTTGCATCTGTGCCATCATCAGCACCAGTCAACGTGACATAGCGAATCTTCATTGCAAGTCCTCCTTGACTGGCAATTATAACTACAAATCTACATCTTGAACAGGCGGACTTACCGGAACACGTTTTTGTGGCTTAAATGATTCAATTGATACTTCTCTAGGCATCAACTGAAGATTTTTTACTGTAATCTGTTTACCATAATTAATAGTTGGCTTTGGCAACGTCAAATAACAAACATCACCTTGTTGAGCTTCTTGTTGAACAAACAGAAACCCAGTGACCACAGTCCTACTTGGTCGAAAGTCTTCATTAATTTGCACGTCAAATTGATCAACTCTTAATTCAAATATAGTGCCATCATAAAGAGTGCTATGGAACTTCAAAGAACGATCTAATTCCAGTGAAATTGTACCACTAAGCTTTTTTGCTGCTATCATTTTTATTCCTTTGTTTTTCTCACAATTGAGCACCATATTCTAGTAGCAAATGATCAAAATTATGTAGGAGTCGTCACTTTAGGACGACCAGCCTTTTTTTTGCTTCTATTTTCCATATTGACATAGAAAACATAGGAAACCTTATTAGGGTCTCCTTTAGACTTATCTACACCACGCAAAACAAGTCGCAGCCTGCTGTTCGGATTCTCATAAGCCATAATCTCTTTAATCTTTCCCATAATTGCCGAGATGAAATTCCAAGAACCTGTGATTCTGACTCCATCTTCGCCATAACTCTGATTTCCGCCAGTCGGCTTTTTTATCATCGGCGTCATGTAGATTGGTTGATCTGGTCGAAGATTGCCCCACAATTGAAGAATTTCAGGTTTCTTAGCAGACCAAGGTTTGTCTACAGACTGAATTGTATTGGTTTCATCAAATTCGTTTATAACGAATTCAACGAAATCTTGTTCCTCAAAAAATTCACGAAATGATGCCATACAAGTATTTATCCGTTTGTGTCGTGAAAACCACTGCCAATTCTAAAATCCTGTTTCTTTAGGAAATTCATGAGTTAAAATATCCGGATTTTTTATTTCTGACTGTATAAATACATCATGGGAGCATCATCAGTAACAGGATCGGGACCGGGGGCAGCAGTCAATAAAGGTCCACATGAAAACTATAGACCATTAGCTGGTCCGAGAATCATTGTGGCAGGTTCGGCGATACTAGACGGACAAGGCGGCGTCACGGTGGTGTTCCCTGTACCACTTCCCGGTGGCTTCTACAACTACTCTTACGCCATAACACCTTTTGGCGTAAGCCAGTTTTCTACAAGTGTCGGTGGAGCAGAAAACGCTGATGGCGAGCTAGTGCAAATCACCATTATTGGTCAAAGCAACAGGACGATCTCTTACATGGTTGTCAGCAATGGATTCCTACATATTGATGAGTGATAATATGTTCAATAGAATCAAAAAACTCCCATTCGAGAAAATTCTCGCTGTTACATCTATATTGATACTTGTCTTTGTGTCAATATTAGCGTTTTTTGAGAAAATAGGACAACAAGATGTGAGTGTTCAAATCAGGTTACAGGAAGACCAAGATCCATTCGTAATACTTCCGCAGATCGTACCAAAAAATTCATCTATTCGGTCAGTCAGGGAAATCGACAAATCCAAAAACAAATATATCATGACTATCAGTACAAAAAAGAAAAATGAGGATGTTTTAGATTGGATCTTGAAGTTTGGTAGTGTAGAAGACGCTCAAATTCATGATTGACTCATAAAAAAAGATCACTCTGATTACAATTAACCAGAGTGACCTCGCCGCAAGCCCGGTAGCTAGCGTCAAACGAATTCATATGTATTATCTAAGAACTTCTTGAGAGTTAAAAAGGAAGGACGGGAATTTCCCGTCCTTCCAATGACGACAAGTTAATGAAGAGAACCATTCCAACTACAGACACACCTATAGTTGTTATGTTACGGCTGCCACATAAAAATATTTGTCTCCCAGTGGTTGTAACAAGTTCAAGTGCCAATTACGGGCACAATAACTCTCCCACACTCATAGGCGGCGTTTGTGTGCGTTGAACTCTTTCACTGGCTTAAGCTAGATCGCTCTGATTTGAGGTTGTCCCCACGGCTTTTAAGACTACAGGAAGCCTCTCACTAGCATTTTCCAATTTCAGATCTTGCAATTCAACACGCCATGACTCGATTTCTTCTGTTCGGCACCTCCCAAAATATCCTTGCGACAAGAATCAAAGACCCTTGAGACGATGATCCATATCTTGAGATTTTCGCCTAAACCGTCTCCGGTTTTTAGCTACCTTAGAACCACTTTGATGTAGTCCCTCCTGCATTCGTCATGTCGCAATGATACGGCGTTTTAAACTGATTGTCAAGCAATGCAGCAACAACTTCATCCAGAACCGAATCCCACCCTGAATCCTTTTGTCTAAAAATTCGAATCGAATCATACCAATGAGTTTTTGTGCCAAAATCACCCCATCTCCAGTCAGGATCGTTTGGTAGCAAAAGCCAAGTTGGAACTCCCATCGCACCAGCCAAATGTGCTACAGCCGTATCGACCGAAATGACCAAATCCATTTTACTCAACAAATGTGCAGTTTGATTCCAGTCTCGCATGTAGCCTCTGAAATCCATAAATCCCTCTGGGCACGAAAAATGTTTCACAAAATGAAACATCGGCACTTCTGACTTCAATTTAACAAGACTCTCAATAGGCAGACTACGTCTTCGATCTCTTGGATTTCCGGGATTTCCTGCCCAACACACTCCTATTTTTTTTAGTTTTATTTGATCCAAAACTGATATTAATTTAGAAGCTGGCGGCTTCGGTTTCAAATATGGCTGTCCAGAAAAATCCGTTAATCCAAGAACACGAGGAAGAGCCATCATGTGAATGACATAATCGCAATCAGGGATCTTGGAATCATGCGAACAAGTATCAACATCAAATAAACAAGCAAAATTTGAATCGCACCTTAAAATTTTTTCAGGAACAAATTCTAAAAACCTATAAAAATGAATAGTGTCCCCCATGCCAAAATCCGCATTCACCAACACTTTTCCATTTTCGCCATTCCAAATCGGCTTTCCAAAAGTAGGAGTTACCTCAAATATATTTTTAGTATCCCAACGAGCAGTTCTAATATATTCATGTTGCGGCCATCCATCTGGATCTCCATTACGAAGAAGACGCAAAGACCTAGACCAATTTTCTACAGGGCTCATAAATAACCTCATGTCTCATAATACCGAAATAAGCATAGTCGTTCCAGTCTGGAATGAAGAAAATAGAGTCACAGAATGTTTAATTTCACTAAAAAATCAAGACTTTAATAATTTTGAAGTTATCATCATTGACGATGGATCAACAGATAACTCTAGGAATGTAATAGAAAAATTCATTGAAGATGATGATCGATTTCAATATTTTTTGAAAGATCACAGCGGAATTGGCAAAACATTAAATGCCGGTTTTGGAAGTCCTGATTATTCGTTCTGCCCATATATGAATATGACGACTTACATTGGCGGAGACCAAAACGTCTATACATGTTGCGTGAATGCTTATAATGAACGTGGACTTGTCGGATCAATCAAAGATCAAAGTTTCATGGATCTTTGGAACGGACAAACAAAAAAACAGTTCTTTGGTCAGTTTGACGCAAAGAACTGTTTGAGATGTATGTTTAATGAAAAAAACAGATTCATCAATGGCGTAATCCGCAAACCAAATGTTCACGATGATTTTGTTTAGAATTGATTAACACCATTTGTGTTTCAGGCTTTTTTCGCAACTCCATCCCAACACGGATGATACGATTTTGAATCATATTCATATTCATGATATAAATTACGTCCATGCCAAATCACACGTCCCTTGCGAATGATTGTAATACTGCAATTATCAATAGAATGATCCCAGATTGGAACGCTTCTAGTATTTGTTGAAGCTACATGCAACAATGCTAATGCTGGCAAACCATGTGTACATACAATTGACTTTTCTGGCAAAATAGAATGAGCCTCATACATCCTGTGCATGAAAACTTCATTAAATTCTTGGTCATAAATCTCGCCTTCTTCTGGATAAACTTCCCAATTCATTCTGGGAAACAAACCCTTGCGATTTATAACTTCGGCTTTTACACCACCATGATTGAGATATTCTCTCAATTGCGGCATAACAATTGGCTGCATTCCACAAAGAGAAGAAATGATGTCAGATGTTTGCAAACATCTGAGAAATGGACTGGTATGAAATTTATGATCTTCTAGGTTGACTTCTTTACCTAAAAAAGAACCTACATTGCGAGATTGTTTTTCGCCAAACTCAGAAATTCTATCATCGGGATCTTCCGATAATCTGAGGTTATACTTACTTCTTGCATGACGAATGATAATCAACTCTTCCTTGAACATTAAAAATTCCTTAATACAAATTATTGAATAGGGCGTATAGGAATCGAACCTATATTTACAGCTTAGAAGGCTGTTACTTTATCCATTAAGTTAACACCCCAAATTTTATTGAAACTCAAGCTCAAAACTCACGTCTTCTGGCTCGCAAGATTCTCCAGTTGGACCTTTAAACCTAACAAAAACAAATTTATGATTCCAAGATGACAGTTTTCCAACTTCCTTTTCACAAAATTCTCTGTGATAGATGACATTTCTGTCAAAATCTTCTTCAGTTAGTTTTGATATGTCAATCATGATCGGAAACTTTCTGTTGGACGATGCAACTACTACATTCAACTATAGAATCATCTTCAAAAAATGAAAATGCTGGAACGCCCAAAATTGGATGAATCACAACATCTTTCACAGTGTTATGCTTTTTTCCAGACTTAAACGGCTTCGGCTGAAGTGTATTGTTTTTTCCTGATCGCTTACGAACCAAACATCCTTTTAATTCTTCTGACACCTGACATCTCCTATTCTGGTAATTTTTCAACTGCCTTAATTGACCACGCCGACATTAAAATCTTCCAAAGAAATCATTTCAAAGAAACAGCCCTTAACTGGACCTATCCTATTAAAATCATTAACGATGTAGCCACTTAGGACAAAGGGAAATTTTAGAGGCTCCATTAAGTCAATAAACTTAATATCATATTTATTAAAAGGTCTATCTTCATTTTCCGCATCCTCTTCATTTAACTCCAATCTCATCTCTTCTAAAATATGGCAAATATCATTTCCATATAATGAATCCCTTGTCTCTAAATCATTATCAGCATAATCTTTTCTACATTGTTGATAAAAATAAAAAGAAGTACCCACCTCTTCTGACATTGGTTGTTCACCGGAGCTTCCTCTTTTTTTATCCCAGAAAAGGAACGGTTCTAATTTTGCCAAATCTTCTTCTTTCCATATAGATCGAGATGTTTCTGCCCACAAATACCAATTCCAAGCTAAATCTAAATATTCTTCTTTTGTTTTAATTAAATTTTTAACTCTCATAATACTTTCCAATAATGTAGGACAGCGAAAAAGCTAGTAAAACACTAAGAGGAATGATCTTCGATTGCCGCAATCTGGTTGATTCGGCGAGCATGTTTTCCGCCTTCAAATTCTGTGGTGAGCCATGTTTCCATCATTAAAGAAACATCTGAATCATCAGCCATACAAAGAACATTTGCATTTCCATGTTCCCTGCAAATCTTGGCATCCTTCCAATCCACACAACGAGCCGCTCGAATGCCTTTAATTTTGTTGGCTGCAATGGACATTCCAATGCCTGTTCCGCAAATAAGGATGCCATAATTCACCTCTCCTTTAACTACTGCATTGCCCACCAAATAAGCATACTTTGGATAATCACATTCTTCACTGCTTTCTGTTCCAAAGTCAACTACTTCAAATCCCCACATTTGTAAGTAGCTTACAGCCTCTTCTTTAAGTTTCAATCCTCTATGATCGCTGCCAATGCCTATTCTCATATCATCTCCGTGTATTTATCTTTTTCTGAAAGAATATATTCTTGAGACGGAGGCCAGACAATGCCGATTTTTGGATCTCTCCAATTGACTTTCTTTTCAACAGCAGAATTATATGTTCCGTCCTGAAGATACAAAAATAAGGAATCTTCTTCTCCAGAAAAAAATCCATGAGCACAACCAGCAGGAACAAAGAGTTGTTTCTTGTTCTGATCATCTAACCACACTCCAAACCACTTTAAATAAGTAGTAGAGCTTTCACGCATGTCTGCAACAACATCATAAACTCGACCACGAACACAAGTGCATAGCTTTGAAAAAGGAGCCACGTGCATGCCACGAACAACTCCTTTTTTAGAACAAGACATATTCACTTGACGATCTCTGCCTATTAAATGAGGATATTCTTTAGATGTCGAATAAATCTCTTGAAACCAGCCTCTGTCATCTGCGTACCGATCCCCTTCAATTAAAAAAGATCCTTGCACTTCATCTATTTTTATCTTCTTCATTCTATAAAATAGTGCATTCAATCAAATTACATATTTGCTATTTTATTTTATATTCTTTTATTATATCTGGATGCAGATCAGCCAACCACTCTGGATAATCTTCTTTATAAATTATTGCGTGTTGAATATAATCGGCAACTATTTGTTCGGCAACCGAAAGAATGATATTAACAAGATGCCTGCTAGTTAAGTCATTCATTTTTTTGGCTATTTTAGTCAAACTAACAACATTATCCTGTATCTCGCTTCCTTCATTAAACTTAAGAAGCAACTCTATTCTTTCTGTTATGGTCATTTCCCTCTCCATCTCTTAACTTTGTCTAAAGTGCCCTGCCATAAACTCGAATCTGGCTTCACTTGTTCCTTGACAACTACAACAGAATAATAGACTATCTTCTTTTTAGTCCATGAATTGCCAAAAATGTCATCCTTGCTTCCCAAAATTCCATCTGGACCTTTTGACAAAAATTTTACTTCATCTCCATTAGAGTCCAATACAAAAGTATTGCCCCATTGATCTTTGAAGTTTCCAGAAGCCCAATCCATCAATGATTTTTTGTCATTGTTAGCAACATTTTTTGACAAATCATCCAAAGATTTTCGAGTCTCATTGGCTGCTATCCAACGAGATACACCAACAGTGCAAAGCACGCAAACAAAAAGAAACAACACTGCTGTTCCAATAATTGTATCGAATCTGTATTTCATCATTCTTCCTACAATAATTGCAAATGTCCAGTAATTTTGTCTATTTTTTCACTGTAGTCAGGGCCTATCGCCAAACATGTGCGGGTTGAAACTCCATGAAACTCAGTTTTCCCACTGTCTGTTATTAAATGAACCTCAAGCCCTGCTTCTTTAGCCTTGTTATAGATTTCCAGAAGCTCTTCTTCACTGTTTACACGCACGCAAACCTTAGCAAAACTGCCTTTAAACCATTCTAATTCTGCGTCTGAAAAATATGGATCTCCATCTTTTTTTTCAAAAACTCTTTTTGAAAGAAATGACAAAGAAGAATGACAGCCTTGTGAAATCATTTTTCCTTTTCTCATATTCAAATCATTACGCATGACAATTACTTGTTTAGTCGGTTCGCTCATACTACCCTCAGATTAGGATGTTTAAAATCATTCCAATCAAGATTGGTGCTCTCGCTGTTGCAAGCCTTTTTCACAATCTCAATTCTAGTCTTGCTGAGCAACTCAAGTAATCCATAGACTGTCGAATAGACACAACAGTCTGTATTGACGCCACAGACTCGCAAAGTTTGCATTGGGAAATTGCGACGGTTGAGTGCTCGAATTACCTCTTTGCTGCCGTCATCGCCATTTTTTCTGATTTTCGACTTGTGAGGATAATCTTTTAACAAAGATTGAAAGCCAGAATAAGTCGCACCAGATAAATTGTACTCTAAAAAAATTATGGCGTGATTGTTCATCTTTGCCGTCATAATTTCATTGGCTACGGCAATGACAGTTTCAGGGTTTCTTGAAGCTATGAAAACTGGTTGCATATCAACAATGACGAGTGTCTTTGATGGCATCCTTGCCGCTCCTGTAATTAAGAGGAAATATCGGTCACTTTACCGAAGATTGAAGTTTGCGTCACCCAGCCGTTTATACCGCCTTTATTGTTGCCAATCAAGAACAGTTTCTTGTCTCCTTCAGTTTTTTTTGCCTTTACCAGATGTACATAATAGTTTCCATTGACCTTACAGAAAACAATATCGCCCTCTGATAAAGAGGATGTATCTGGAGATACGGTCACAAGATTTCCACTCTCAATTTTTGGCTGCATAGAGTTTCCTTTAGGTCTAAAAGAAACAGTGTTGCCATTTTGTAAATTTTCGATATGAAACTGCCAATTCATTTTAGTACCGAGAAGCCTCTTTTTTAGGCTCACCTTTCTTGACACGAAGTTTATTTGTTTCGACAACCAACCGTTTGTACTCAGCCTGCTCTTTTTTAGCCTTCTGGTGCCAAGTTTGATAATCAGATTTTTCTCCAAGACCAGCTTCCATACGTTCTCCCATTACTTGAGCCTCTTCAATGAGTCCCAGCAAATAAGAAAAATTCAGAGTCTTACAGCAAGTTCTGTGCCTTGATCCTATCCTATTGAACAGTATCAGCACTGCATGTGTCTATTTACTTCGAACCAGTTTCTTCCAAAAACTATAAGAGGCTCACTATAAGTTAGGCGATTTTCAGCCCAACACCACTTATGTTAATGAAATGTTACCTTTAAGCATGTCCTATGTATTCTGAAGCACATAGCGAAATTACAATTGCAACTGCAATCATAATTGCAAATTGCATCCCTTTTATCTCTGGATGGTCAATCCTAACAAATATAGCATTAAGAACCATTCCAAGCAATACACAACGAATCCCTAACAGGAATCTGGACATTATCTTCTGCTCCTGCAACTCGCACATAATGTCTTTATCCATGATCCCTCAGATGTTACTTCATCACAAGATCCGCATGATTCACAGAATTTATAGGATGCCTCTTCAACTGCATTCAGCAAATCAAAAATTACGTCATTGCCGCCGTCTATGTAAACTCTCAATCCACCAAATTTTTCTTTAATTTGAGCAAAACAAAAATCTTCTGATGGATTGGCAGCAACAATATCGTCACACAATTTAGACAATAAAGAAAACCAACCATCATTACATTCAATCCCAAAACTGAAACAGGTTTTAGTTGGATCGCCGTACAAATTACGAAAGAATGTCGGGTGTTTGGTCTTCAGTTCCTGTGTCAATGTTTCGTTCATGATATATTACCCTTCTGCGGATTCGCATTGGTCCATCTGGAGTGTCAATTTTTTGTATATCAGTAATTTCAATCGGATTATCTAATTGCAAGTCCTTTAAAAGCCTTTCAAGTCCTTTAATTAGCCTTTCTCCAAAACTACTCATCAAGCCACCTTATCCGTTATAATAGTCCGTTATAATATTCCGACCACATATCGTTCCAATAATCATGGTGCTCTTCAGCACAACAACTACACAGAAGTTTTGGTCGATTTGGATTTTTCAGATCATCCCAATCTCCCTCGAAACAGTACATTGTCCGAGAGCCTTCTAATTTCAGATTCTTGATTGTACCACATATCTCGCAACGTGGATATACTCGCCAAACAAAAAAAGCCTCCCATTGATCACGGAAGGCTTTTTTAATTGACTCTCTAACGAAATACGACAAAAATCCAACCACAAAAGAAATTATCGATTCCATTAATTTTTCCAAAATTTGAATCAAGCAGAATTATTTACTATCATCAATTTGTTTTAAGTCAAATAAAAATCAAGCACGGCATTTTCCTTGTGCCGTGCTTGATAGTTTTTTTGCTCGTTTTATTTCCCACAAGCAAGGGATATATGATCGGGGTCGAACCGATAACTTTCTCTATTATATTAGAGACGCTCTACCATTGAGCTACACACTATGTCATTTATTCGCCTGACACGGGGCAGTTTTCACTTTTGCTGTGTGTAAAACAGCACACACTTTCTCATTTCCTTCAGATTGTCAGATTTTTATCAACTGGTAACGCTCCAGTTCCTCCTAGTTTAAATCAGGCGTGCTTCTTGTACACCATGAATCTGAATTATCTTTGGTTAAAGTTTAAGTGTGTTTTCACATACATTACCGAAATCAATTGCTCATAGAACAATCATCTGTGGCTTCCGCAAACAGATAACCTTTCTCACAATTGTAACGTTAAATAATGCGTTCTTGATCATTACAATGCACGCTCAACCGCTAGCTTGCCGTCGTGCTACCGTCCAAACAAGAAGAGCCTATCAGGAGAATCGAACTCCTCAGTGATCTCCAACAGATCAACAGGCGATTTAAAAGATGACTAAAGAAAAAATCTGTATGGAAATTCGGTTGTGAGGGATTCGAACCCCCGGCCAAAAAATTATGAGTTTTCTGCTCTAACCAGACTGAGCTAACAACCGTTCCCAAAAACCCAACTAAATCTAATTATGCTTTTTAAGTTCGACGAAACCAACCCGCACTCTGCCGTTATACCTTGCGGCAAGGCTCCTTCATTTATGTCAACTTAGCTTTTATGAGATCAATCACATTTTGAATTGTTGGATTTTCAACAGCAATCATGTTCAGCTTAATGTCAAACGTTTTTTCAAGCTGGAATTCAAGGTCGAGAAAATCTAATGAATCTGCCCCTAGATCCATTAATTTGACTGAGTTATCTTTAAGATAATCCATCTCAACACTCAAACACTCACAAATTACCTCTTTGACTTGTTGTTCTATCATTTTTCACCTTCCGTGTTGTGTGCAGTCACAATAAGGACACAGATTTTTTCTTAAGAAAATCTGTGTCCTTGGTTTTGCGTTATTACTTGGCTTCCGTGGCTTCCGTGGCTTCCGCTTCTTTCTGCAAAGTCGCATTACCTGCCGGACATTTAAGACTTACGTTAATTACATCCTGCTGAACTGCTGAGCCACGATCGTAACCTTCGTGCCAAATCGCCATGTAATGATCTGGACGAACAATCACGTCCATCGCACCAGCAACATAACCCTCTGTCTTCATTGTTTCGTTCCTCTGATTTGCCTGTTGCAAACTGGAAATCAATTCACGAACCTGATCATCCTGAATCTTCTCTTTCTGGTCAGCCGCCCTCAAAAGAAAATCAGCATAAAACAGATAACGTTGAGTATTCAGACCGTAGTGTACAACAAGAGTTGCAATTGCAACTACACAGTATAACTTGAACATCTTCGACATCGAAATTCATCCTTTTTGAACTTAAATACAAAAATTGTACAGTCACCGTTTTGAGACTTCACTGCCTCATATTCTGAACAAGTCCTACTGTTTTTGCAAGTCTTCGTTTCTTGTTTTTTGTTTTTTTCTGGCTTCTTCAATTGTTTCACGAATCAACCGTTGAAGCGTCCGCACGCAAGAACCGTCTATGTACACTCGATCAGTTGGCGTCTCGTGATGATTGGCTCGTAATTCAAATCCGCAGCCATCGAAGTGTAAATAAGCACCGTCGCCAATATGTTCTGTTTGCCCTGCCTTCATCGTTCGCTCTTTCGTTAATCATCGCATTATCGTAAAGTCTCGAACTATCATACATGAAGCATTAAAGCAAAGCAATGAACAAATGATGGATACCCAAATATTTTGGACTCAAATCTCAGTCGAGATCGTTCCTCACGTCCCTTTCAATTGTTCCGCCAATTTCCAAAAGCTCATACAAAATATTTGCCTTGGATTGCGGCACTTTAATAATTACAGAATTCCATTTCTTGTTCTCTTTGCATATTTCAAGAGCAAGCCCCTTGATTTTTCTTAAAAGAATAGAAAAGGAATCTTCATTAGATGCTATTACGATAACCCTCATGATAAACTCCTATCTAACCGCTCAGCGGTTATTCAAAATCGGGCGTGAAATTACACCTTTAGATATTACAATCAGAATAAACTTATTTTTTATTGGAATCTAGCGGACTCGAACCGGTTTATTCAATGAGAACAGTATTTCCGCTCCCAAACTTTCCGTGATTCCACCCAGCACCATTCAAATTACTCAAAGAATGAATATGAAACACAACATCATGTCTTCGCTCAACCCAATTGCCATTATCTGTCAGAGCAGCCCACATTTTATCGCCAACCTCAACATCACAAATCAGAGTGAATTTGTTATAATGTCCTCTGTAGTATGATTTGATTTCAACAGTCTTATCTTCATTGACAGAGAGTGTACTGTAATGCTCAACTTCGTGCATGAAAATTCTGTCAAAGAAAACTTTGCTCTCGACAGATTTTGGTTTTTCAATCGCATCAGTTTCTATTGTTGTTTTATTGAAACGTGTTAACAAGAAAATAAAAAGAATCAATACAACAAACAAACTTGCCACACTATTAATCCAATTTGGTTTCATTTTGTTCCTCAATTTCTGTGTTCCAATCCAACCAATCTTCATCATACGAAGACGAGATACCTGATTCCCAATTTACACAAATGTCTCCGGGAAGCTTATAGTTGTCAACAACAACACCATGAAAGACAGTCAGAGTTCCCTCTTCTTCACTCCGATAAATTAACTTAGTTCCCGTTGTGTATTTAGTTGGAAATGATTCCATTCCGTCTTTTCCTTTGAAAACGAACTGTTAAATAATACTTACAAGTTCAAATGGTAGCCCATGCAGGAATCGAACCTGCTTTTATACCATGTCGAGGTATCGCCTTACCATTGGACCAATGGGCTATATTTGACGATAAACGAGTTTTTAAATCAAATGCTATCAATTGTCATCAATTGTCATCAATTGTCATCAATTGTCATCAATTGTCATCAATTGTCATCAATTGTCATCAATTGTCATTGTGAATTGTGAATTTGATCACGAACTAAAAAATCATTTAAAACAATAGGGAATGTAAGAATCGAACTTACTCCAACTCTTTAGAAGAGAGTTATGCCTCCATTACACCAATTCCCCAATTCAAAAGGCGTCAGTGGGATTCGAACCCACGTGGGAATTTCTTCCTCCAGATTTGCAGTCTGGCACTTTCGACCTCTCAGTCATAACGCCATAATTGTGGCCTTGCAGTTCCACCAGTTAAGGCGATATTGCTGCTCATCCACCGTCGTTGATCTCCCTGCGTCAACGATTACCGCAGTTCATTACGGGAACGATTTCTCTATCAGATTTTCGTATTTCTTCACGGATCTCTTGTCTGATCTCTTCACGAATATTGTGCTTAACAATATCTGTTATAATCCAGCCAAAATAAAAGCACGACATAAACACGATGATCTTGATCCATATGACAAATTTCTCCATGAAATCTATACTTCTCCAGCTTCTTCCAACAGCTTCTTAGCTGCTGAAATTTCAGCCAACTTCTTTTTTTGTGCCTTTTTATCGGCAGCCAACTTAGACGTCAATTTTTTATCTTCAAGTTGCTGTCTCTTCGATTGCAACTTCTTGTATTGAGTTGCAGGCAAAACACTCTTTGGTCCCACCACTTGAACAATCTTACCAGATTTAGCCAATTGCTTCAATTGGTCTTCTGTAAGATTGTCTATGTCTACCTTGGTGAACTTTGGGTCATAATAATAACTATTCTTGCCTTCTTCATCCAGCAAATAGTATTCCTGTTCGACAACTTTACGTTCCTCACGACTTTTGGCTGTGTCAATATGAATCCAACCATGACTTCGCAATAAATCGGCTGTTTTTTGATCAATCTTGTTATTCTTGGCATCAATCAACATATAGCCACGACACTTGAATGCGTAGTCTGACTGCTCTTTTAACAACTGATCAAATGTCACAATTTCTTGAGTCAATTGTGTTTCGATGACACTTCCATCATAATCAGTTTCGTGTTTAGCTTTAACTCGAATCAAAATTTCATCAGACAAGATTTTCTCTCTCTTTCTAGTTACCCAACTAGGGCTCGAACCTAGACTTACTGCGTCAGAGGCAGTCGTGCTTCCATTATACTATCGGGTAAAAATTTTTTCATTACTAAAAATTGCCCCACCAAGATTCGAACATGGACTAAAACAGTCAAAGTGTTTTGTGCTACCGTTACACTATGGGGCAATATCTCAAAACACAAGAAATCTTGTCAAGCACAATATTTCTTGTGGTAAATCCTTTCAGATCGAACTTGTCGAATCATCCATGTACACGACTAAATAGATCATGCACAAACCTTGCTTCATCATCAGACCATATCAATGCAATGGATGGTTCTTCGATGATCCTTCCATTGGATTGATACGTGAAGGTCTGACTAATGGCACACCAGAAGTTATACTAAAAGCCTGTGAACTAAAAAATTTAAACTCCAATTTTTTTGTCGGATTTTCCGACAAAAAAATTGGAGCTAACCGTTTGGATTTTGTAACACCACTCTGGAGTGGAAACCAGTATCGTTGGAACCAACAAAACATGTTTTGTTGGTTCTGCCCAGCACTACTACGATACTTCTCGACGCCGCCTCTCCGCATTTACTTCTTCGTTAGTAATTGATACATCATCCATGTGCATGACTAACAATTCTGTTGGATCTAACAAACCTTCTGGTTGCTCTTGTTCATGATCCCAAATTGCAAAATCTTTAAATCCATGTCTGTAAAGTTCAACATGTAACATTGAACAACTGTGACCGTGAATATCTAACCGAATCTTATTTGGAGATAAAACAGGGATTACTATCCCAATTATATCGCCAACTTTGATTTCCTGTCCGATAACACAACTAGGCTTGATTTCACCATAGTTAATGACGCCAGACTCTCCCTCAATCATAACAGCCCAAGTTTCATTCCACCAGCCCAATCCAATTTTTGGACCAGTAAATATATCAACTTGTAACACTTTTCCGTCTTCAATAGCGAAAACCTCAGCACCTTCAGTTGTGTAGATGTCAACACCAGTATGAATATCATACTTTCTGATGTACCCAAATGCTCCGGGAGTTTTCGCTTTAGACATCACATAATTTTTTAACGGAAACATTTTCAATCTTCTTCCATGCTATCAACAAAAATTTTACCTGATCCTTCATCTAACAATGCAGTCATTCCAACAAACATAGCAAGTTGAAAAAACTTGTTGGCACTTTCAAGATTGACCTCTTTGTTTAACTCAGGGCCGCAATGTAGTCCTGCGTATTTTGACATGTCGTCCCAAACATTCCTCATATTTTGAACTAATTCTCTAGCTTGATTTTGTGTTTTGATGCAACCAATCGGATTTTTTAAAAGTTTTGTTTTCATTTTTTGGCTTTTGAAAAAGTTTAAAAATCGTAAACACAGATCCAACGATCAGAGATGCTACAACACACACCCCAACAATTGTACCATCATTTTCTTGTTTCATCAATACCTCCAAATTTAGTGGTCCCGTAGGGAATCGAACCCTCCTCTATCCGTTAAAAGCGGATTGCTTCACCATCAAAGCTTCGAAACCATAAGTGCCCCAGAAGGACTTGAACCTTCACCTAACCCGTTAAAAGCGGGGAATGCTAGTGCCTTAATTCTATCCTATTGAATAGCATCAGCACTGTGCGTATGTCACGTCTGCGTAACATATAACTGAAACTTGCTATAACACTACGATGGCGTTTACGAACGAAGCACAAGGAACAATAAAAGAGATCAATTAGTATGGGAGTCGAACCCACTTCTTCAGCTTTTCATTGCTGACGCATTCCAAAAATGCTAAACCCCCATGTTTACACTTGACATGTAAACATTATAAGTGGAGGTGTAATCCCTAAAAGCAATCTTGTATGAACTACCATTATTACAGATAATCACGACTGCATTTCCGTAACTAGAAATTGTTACAGAATTTCTCTTTCGAGAACCGTTCGTAATAGCTTCAATGGGATTCGAACCCATAATTGTTCCCGTTTATAGAGAACCCAGCTTAGGCTGGTGCGTTTGCCATCAGGGATTATCTCCCGGAATTTTCGCCATGAAGCTAAATCATTCAAAAGGCTGGCATGGGTTTTGATCCCATCTCTTACGATTTAACAGATCGTTGCATCACCAGATTGCTAACCAGCCAAAATTTCGGTAGGTGTGTTAAATATTGCCATAAATTTATCTTTTATTAAAGAGATCCCAATCCAGTACCAACGCTTGCTTAAAGCCCCGCCAGTACCCTCAACCTTGTCCCGAATTATTTTTTTGGAAATGGAATATAATTCTTAGGATAATCTCCTTGTGAATTATTCTTATCGACGACTGGAATTTTATTTGCCAATCCTCCTCCCAATCCAAAGATCACTTGTTGTGGATCATCTGCATACATCAGCGATCCACGTTTTTCTCCATAGTTTCTCACCATGAAATTTTTCAATTCTTCAGCATCTACTTCAGTATCTCGATTCGGATCGATGTCTGAATTTTTCTCAGATAAGGCTACAAACATCTTCTGCATCAATTGAGCCTGAGTGTTAAAGTAACTCAACTCATTTGCTGGAGATGAAGCTGTCATTGAAAATAATGGCTTTTGTGAATCTGTCAACGTAGAAATTGAAGGCAAACTTGCTGCTGCATGACAACTCAATTGCCACCAAAACAATTTCTGGTCATTTTCTTCAGCAACCTCTGCAAGAACTTTCATTAAATTTTTGCGTTGACCAAGCAACATCAAACTTCCATCTCCGCTACCGTGACCAATGGTATAAACCATCAATGTGTCGCCATAGACTGCTCCAACTTTAGATTGTTCGCTTATGAATTGTTTCAATCCTTCCAGATCGTTATATCCATAAGATCTTGACCACGAAACTTCATAGGTTTTACCCTCCTTGTCAACGTGGAAATTACCTATATTTTTAATATTCAGACCTCTTGTTGAACCCACATTTGCAGCCCTGAGTGCAAACTCACCATCTTGATTGGCAATGTCGTCAGGAGCGTGTTTAAGGATCAAAAGTCTTATTGAAATGTCGTCATCCAATTTGACTCGCAAAACAAATTGCTCTGAATCAAAAGCCTGAATTTGTCCAACATTTGTTGGATTTTTTGCTAAACAACCAAATGTTGCCAAAATAATAATGATTGTAATGAAATTTCTCATACAAGTATTTGTGATTCTTTTACAAAAGTTGTAACGTAAAAGTTGCGACGACAGGATTTGAACCTGTACCCCGTCTTCCAAAAAGATGTAAACCTTTCGAAAATTCCAATTAAGGACAAGGGGTGAAAAGTCTATTTTACGTGCTCTACCATTAAGCTACATCGCAATGTGGATAGATTGCTTTACTCGGCTAACTACCATCCCGAGTGTCATAAGATTTATGAGTTATTTAAATTAGCTTGCCTCATCCTATCTGCTTCTTTTTCTATGAGGTAATCACCCTCGCCTGAGATCCATTCAGATTTGCAGTTATCGCACACCAGCATTGGAAACATTGATACTGTAACATCGCCAACATCCTTCACGAAAATAGTGTACGTAATCATATTCTTTTGAACACAAAGCGTGTTACAGTTGCCACATCTTGTCATGATCTGACCTCCGTAAAATAACTATGTATCGACCTCGATTGCGTCAACTCAGATACGATCTGAGGATTCCAGTTTGGAAAACTGGCGTGTTTCCGGCTACACCATAAACGCAAAATTATTTTTACAAACACCATGCTATCCAACAAAATCCACGATATTTTTCTCTTAAATCATCAGCATTCTGAATACTAATGTCTCCATTCCCCAAAGCAACAAAAACATTTCCAATGCCTAATGGCGGTTCAAATGTATGCCACTCACTTAAAGCATCATATAACATAATGTCTCCATGGTCAACATTGATTTGACTACAAAAATTGTTCAATAGCCCGTGGGGGAGTCGAACCCTAATCCTTACAGAATTTCGTAAATTCCGCACCAGATCCGCTGGACAGGCCGTGTTTTAAATCTCTCCCCGTGAATTTATAATGCGTCACTTATAGACAGTTCACGAGTTGAACGTGATGTACCACTTTATAAGAATGGACCTCAAACCGTCGAGGACACTGCCTGTTAAATCGAGCCGGGAAGAATCGAACTTCCATCACCACGTTATCAGCATGGGGTCTTCCCACTAGACGACGGCTCGTTAAATAAACTCTGTCAATGTTTGATAATGACGACACCGAACATTGCTCAACAACAAAACTTTCTTAATTGGCGGCAAATCAAAATTTTTCAATCCTAAACACCAAGTCCAATCATGGGCTGGAACTCCTTTCACATGAGACTCAAACTTATGACTCGCATAAGGTCTGAAAATCATCAAACATCCAGTGCCAGTCATGTCCACATACTGATCCTTACTTGGAAACTCCTTAAAATTCTTTATGCTTCCGATGTCTTTCAAATTAGACCAGTCATGTGCAATTATATGACTTGTGTCATGTCTATTTCTATAAACTCCAGCCACAGCATACAAAGGCGTCGCACCAGAAGTTATTGCTCTGTTCAAGTCTTTCATGGCATTTACAGGAGGAATTACATCGTCCTCTAAAAACCACACAAACTCACAGTCTGTTTCTAACAAACGATTATAGCTCTTCGCTAAGAATCGTGCAACATTAGATCGTCTTTCTTCTTCAGTGCTAAAAACATTCGTCCATCTGTCAAAACAAACTGTAATCGAATGAAAGTTTTCCGACACTCTATTAATATGCTCGTTAATGAAACTTCTGTGCTTTGGATCACCAGTGAAAAGAATGTTTAAATTTGGCTTATTGTAAGGAGTTTTTCCAAAGTAAGGAAAAGGTTCTTCACCAACCAAAGCTTTGCGATACTCTTCAATGTTCTCAACAATCGCATCAATCCATGTTGGAAACAAATCAATCAGTCTGTCAGATACAATCGCTCCAATCTGTGTTCTGCAAAATAAATTGCGACACAAATAATTCATTTTCTCGACAGAACTTTTTGAAGTTTTTTCATTTTTTAAGTTTTGATGAGCACTAATGCTTTTATCATGATGTCTGTACAACATAAAAGCATTCTTGTCATAGACTCCATTGTATCCAGCCTGACTAAATCTTGTATAAAGATCCCAGTCCCATGCTGTACCAACGCCTTCTCTCCATCCACCAATGTTTAAGAAATGTTCTCTTCTTAATAATGATGGTGTATTGCAAAAATTAGCAGCCCACAATGTAGTCGAAGACCATTCTGGACATGTCCAGAATTGATTAAATCCGCCGCCAAATGCTTGAGCATTTCCATAAGCAAAAGATGCGTTTGGATTTTCTGTCAATGCTTTTATTCTATACTCAATGTACCAGTATGGAAGAATGTCATCTCCATCCAAGTGAAGCAAAAACTCGCCTTTCGCTTGTTTTGCTCCCATGTTTCTCGATTCACAAACACCTGACCATGGCTTCGATATAACCTTTACTTCTTTGAATTTCCAAGCAACCTCCAAACTGTTGTCCGTTGATCCGTCATCAACATAAATAATTTCTATTGGCTTACAGGATTGATTAATCACCGAATGCAAAGCATCTCTAAGATAATCACCATTGTTTCTGGCAGCCACAACAACACTAACAGAATAAACAAAATTAGAAGTTTCAATAAACTCTCTAACAGGAACCTTTGGATAATATTCAACACAGCCAGTTTCTGTGTATCCAAGTTTTTCCGCTATTTTAGACACAACATCCCAAACATTTAAATCTGGAATAGAAGCGACTGATAGCAAGTCTTCAAATCTAAACACAACGCCGTTATTGATAAGCTTGTTAGTAAAAAAGCACCACAACTTTGCATAGTCTTCTGTTGTTTCTGGAATTAAAAAATCAACTCCGTCTCCTTTTATTTTATGAAATCCAAATTTCAAAGCTTTTTCTATCCAAAGATACGGATGTTCAGAAATTCCAATGATATTCCAGTCAGATGGAATTCCATTTAAAAATGGAATTGGAGAAAATCCAATTTCACACCACGTTTCAACCTGCTGTTCTTGATTAAAACCTGATATCTGTCCACGACTACTTTGATAAATGCTCCAATCGTAATCTTCATTGTACCTCCATTCTCTCCAACCGCCAGTTGGGTTTGGCTTCACAGAACGTACAGTTGATACAATCTGACAAATTTGATCTGATGTATCTGTCTTCAGATAAGCAATTACTGTGTTTTTTGATAATGAAACTTGTTTCTTAAAATTCATTATTTCCTTTCAAAATTGGACTAAAAAGAATCGAGCTTTTGTTTCCGCCTATCAAAAGGGCGATTTTCCATTAGTCGATAGTCCACTACAACATACTCCAATATAATAGAACACCGGTGCTAAGAATCGAACTCAGAACGAAAGTTTTGGAGGCTTTCTGCCGCCCAGCGACACACCGGTAAGTACGGGTCGTGAATCAGATTCAATCCGAAACGACTAAGGCTAACCCCGCAAGCCCCAACACTTTAGTTCTGTGCTGTTTTAGTAGCGATGAGTGGAATTGAACCACTGCTAAATGCTTATGAAACATTTGTGCTGCCATTACACAACATCGCCAAATCATTTATGTTTACTTAAAGCAAAAACTAGACACTGAGAGACAGGAGTCGAACCTGCATGTACGTATGACGATTGCTCGCCACACTCCAACCCCGATTAAAGGGATGAGTCGCCATTGTCTCATTACGGTCACACCCAATGTCGAGTATTCAGGATAGAAGGAATCGAACCTTCGCCACATGATCCCAAATCATGTACGCTACCACTACGCTACATCCTGATATTGCCAATTCTAAGAGAGATGGACTGGAGGTCATCCAGCTTGCTACTCAGGCGATCAACCCTTTTTGATTACCACGTCATTAGAACGGCAAAGTACCCAGTGTAGGAATCGAACCTACTCTACAACGTTCGAAGCGTTGCGTGCATCCATCACACTCACCGGGCAAAATTTTCTAAATCATTCAAAACAAACTCACAGGCGGAATCTTTATTTTTCGTGATTCTATTTTCGATAAAATTTCACGCCTGTAATTCTCATCTTCTTTCATTTTATCTTCATGTGCTTTTATTCTTAAAATTAAAGCAGCTTCGAATTTTCCTATGTCATCAGACATCACTTTATCCTTTGTTAACAACCACATTGCGATCATCTATATTAGTCGAAATTTTTAATAGCCGTGGGAACACATACAAGCCCATTCTGCTTCAGTGACACGATTTCTCTCGCCCAATAATAAGCCCATTGCGATTCAGTGACACGATCAATCATCACTTCTTTATTCCCAATGTTCATTGCCCATAGATAAGCATGCTGCGATTCAGTGACACGATCAATCATCACCTCTTTATTGCCAATGTCTTTCGCCCAATAATAAGCCCATTGCGATTCAGTGACACGATCAATCATCACTTCTTGGTTGCCAATTTTAATTGCCCAACTATAAGCATAGAATGATTCCGTGACTCGATCAATCATAACATCTTTGTTGCCAATGTTCATTGCCCAATAATAAGCATACTGCGATCTAGTGACTCGATCAATCATGACTTCTTTATTGCCAATTTTCATTGCCCACAGATAAGCCCATTCTGGTTCAGTGATCCGATCAATCATGACTTCTTTATTGCCAATGTTCATTGCCCAATAATAAGCCCATTTTGAATCAGTGACACGATCAATCATGACTTCTTTATTGCCAATTTCTCTCGCCCAATAATAAGCCCATTTTGATTCAGTGATACGATCAATCATCACTTCTTGGTTGCCAATGTCTCTCGCCCAATGATAAGCTGATTGTGATTCAGTTGCCATTAGGCGTGCATATTGATGTAGCCCTTCTTTGGCTCCTCGATAAATTATTGTACCAGTGCGGAATTTACATTTTCGTTTGTCAATATCAACAACATCAACAGCCTCTATGACAATCCAGTCATGTCCATCCAACAAACACCAATTTCCATTTCCATTCTTGAGACCGTGTAACCCATTGCCGCACTGTGGCTCACTGCTCCACACTGGAGCAGTAACTGTATCACCTACGTTTCCGTAGGAGAAGGAGTGACTTGAAGATCCATCCGCTTTACATTTACGAAGAATAAGTGTCATTACAGCTTCCTATTTGTTCTCGAACTTTTAAGAGCCGGTAAGAGGAATCGAACCCCTACCTTCGCATTACAAGTGCGACGTGCTGCCACTACCACTACACCGGCTTAACTCACTCTTCAAATCCAAAAATTGTAACTAATCACCACTAGAAGAATCGAACTTCTGCTTCTTGGATGTAAACCAAACGTGATACCATTTCACTAAGCGGCGAAAAAATTGTGAGACAAGTAAACATTGAGATGTCGTTCTACCAAAAAGATGTAATCCCAATAAGCATTCTCACAAACTTGTCAATGAAGGATTCGAACCTTATCTTGCCGACTACTCGTCAGCCGTGCTACCGTTACACTATTGACTTGTCCCTTAATTTAAGTTGAGGGCACTGGCAACTCCACCGCTGGTCTTTAATTAACGTCAGATTCTAAGTGGGTTTTGGATCAACTGACGATCTTCTTTTTATTCAAGAAACAAATACCCACCATAACCTGTCAAGAAAAGAAATGCCATCCACGGTGCCGCTGCCATGATGTAGAAAATAACAAATGTTATTTCACTGCCAGTCTTTTGTGCTCTGTCCCATTCATTCCTGATGGAACCAAGCAATGATGGCTTTTCGTCACAACTTTTACACATAAACTTGTCCTTGTCTTTTTGAAAAGGGGCGAATAAGCAGTTTCGATCTGCCTCTTAAACATTCACAATGTTCCGTGCTCCCATTACACTATACTCGCCATACACTCGATTTTTTAAGGAAATCGACAAAACCAGTGGAGGTTATGGGTTACGATCCCACTGCCTTCTGCTTGCAAAGCAGACGCTCTCCCGATTGAGCTAAACCCCCATAATTTTTTAATCTCATCTCTCTTCTCGTTCTTATCGTCATAATATACGTTGTTCAGCTAATCATTGGAATGCTAAACCTCCCAAAAAATGTAAAGAATGTATTCTACATCATCTTTGGGCTCATCGTATTGCTGTCATTGCTCAATCACCTTGGATACAACAACATTTTAATGCGATAAAAAATTGCAAGACAAAAATTGTTGAGATTTTGAAAGTAGATGAAAACTTAGTTTTCGCCAAAGATGTAATCCCAAACGCATTCTTGCAAAGTCAAGGTGGAAGGAATCGAACCTTCGTCTCGTGTCCCCAAAACACGCCGTCTACCGCTGACTTACACCCTGATAAATCCATCGCCATTGCTGGCGATGGTTGCAATCTCCTAGAGAAACGAAACAAAACTCTAGTTTTGCTTTATGTTTCTTTTCAGATAATCGCTTTGCCAGAAAACAACAACTATCGCCATTGCTGACGACAGAAGATTATATCTCACACATGGTGAGTATAAAGCCCCCAGAAGGAGTTGAACCTTCGCCACGATCTTACCAAGATCGGATGCTTCCCTAACACCTTGGGGGCAATTAAAATTAACCCATAGCGGAATCGAACCGCTCTTTGCTGACTGAGAATCAGCCGTCCTAGACCGATAGACGAATGGGCTGTAAGTTTCGAAAGAAGGAATCGAACCTTCGTCACGTTGCTTCAAAGACAACTTTCCGTGCCAACACAGAACCTTTCGAAATATAAAGCTCTCCCACCACGGCTCGAACGTGGAATAACTGGTTAACAGCCAGTCGTGATACCATTTCACTACAGGAGAATATAACTCTAACAACACGACTCAAAATAAATTAACCCGAACGAGATTCGAACTCGTATCCACGGATTGAAAGTCCATGTGTCCTTCCAGTAGACGATCGGGTCATAAGGTGCTACATGTTGATAGAATTAAGGTGCTCTTGCGAGGTTGCGACCCTCGGTTTGCAGTGTTTGGAACCCTCATCTTTCGACGTAGTTCTTCCGGCTGCTGTTTTGTCTATTAAACTACAAAAGCACTTGTTTGACTTAAAATAAATTGTCAATGAACAATTTTTCGGTTGCCGCCCAGCCAAGGTATAGCATCCAAGGTGTCAGGGCAATTTCCCTGCTCCTTTTTAATTGTGATTTTCATCACAATTAAAGAGCGGCCAGAGGAAATCGAATCCTCACTTACACATTGGCAATGTGTTAGGCTACCACTACATTATGGCCGCATTCAAATTTAATTATTATCAACTTTTTAAGCGGACTTGACCGGATTTGAACCGGCGATCTCAACCGTGACAAGGTTGCGGGGACTCCGGACTCCCCTACAAGTCCAATTACAACTTTTGTACTTACCAACGAAAAAAGGCTGAACTCATTTGGGTTTCCCCACTTGAGTCCAGCCTTTTTCTTTAGCTGTTTTTGTGACTCAGGCGGGTATTCCGCTCTGAGTCCTAGAACTATCAGAGCGGCATTTGGGCCGGATTGCCATTCGCAATATCATGCCCCATAGGTGCATGTATACAGCGAGGGCGATCAGTCTGTTCGACTGTCTGCCAGCGTTTTTGTTGCTCTGTTGTTCTAGTAAACATTTCTTTAATCCTAATTTTGCAGATTGCACTCCCATTCAGGAGTGCAAAGCAGGCTTATGTATTTTGTTTGAAATGACCGTTTGTTTGCAATTGCTTGCTGATTATACCTAACGGTTTGGTCTGGTTTCCCTAACACCCTTTCGGGCGATTCCACTTTTGTCACCAATTCAAACAAGTGGTGGAGACAGGATTCGAACCTGTGATCTTAAGGTTATGCTTACTACTATGGCTTTCGCCACCCTCACGGTTTGTAGTCTGGACTTTCTCTTCTTCCTCATCCAAAATGGTCGGAAGCTTCCTATTAAGTCTCTACACCTTCCTGTTTTTCAACAGGCTTGGCTCGGGATTGCCACGTTACAGGTTTCCCCGAATTTAAGAAGTTTTCTCTGACAAATTTCTTCATCAGAAGCCCATTTAGAAATTAAGTCCCAGTCATTTCTGAAATCATTTGATTTCAGATGCCGTTGACCGTTTTCATCTAACCTGAAAGAAATTTGACCTTTCCAAGTCAAAAATTCTTTAACAGGAAGAATCCAGAACACATTTGGATCTATTGCGTGTATTACTGCAAAATCAAAATCTGATTTTTTGTAATAAGCTTTAATCATTGAACGTCGATTTGTTTTTGTCCGCCTTGATTCGATTGCCCAAACTTTTGAGTCATCTGTAATCCAAGCTGATTTAACCTGTATCTTTACCAAAAATCCTGAAACATCGAAAACTAAATCATAAGGAAGTTTATCGCCAAATGGCTTTAACACTTCCCATCCTCTTTTCATTGCTTCAAGACAAACGGCACATTCACTGATGTCGCCTTTTCCTTTAGTGAACAACTCACTCCTTTAAGCCTTATGAGTTACCGGGCTACTCTACCCCACGTCATTGTATCTGTTATGTAGACGCTGGTTTTAAAAATTGGTTCACAATTTTCTGAAAAATCTTTTCAGTTCGTGAGTTTTTCTGAACCAGCCCCTGAAAGACACAGAGATTTCAATCAAGGTTCGCACATTCTACGAAATAAAATAGTGCGTGTCAATACTTTTTTGCACGAATAAATAAAAATCAGGAAGTTTTTTGATTTTTGCTGATCCAGATGGTTCGACCACTAGATAAAGCATGGATTGTCCAAACCTTTAGAACGCAAGGATAGGCGACAGAGCGTATACAATTGAAGACAGTAAAGAAGAATTGTTGTCTAAGTTTGTTTGACATCTCCTGCATCAGACATATTGATATATTTGAACCTTGAGGAAATTTCATGGCAACATACAACGACATAGCAACTGGCGGAAGCATTGTTGGCACAACAAAATTCGATGCACTAAGCCAGACTTCGAGATCTTGGTACGGCATGACCACCGCTCCAAACGGCAATGTTTATGCTAGTGTTAGTGCTGGTGATATTTATATGCAGACTGGCGGAGTAGGTGACTTCGTTGCACTAAGCCAGACTGCTAGACTTTGGCGTCAGATGGCTACCGCTCCAAACGGCAATGTTTATATCACTGTACAAGGTGGTGATATTTATATGCAGACTGGTGGAACAGGTGACTTCGTAGGACTAAGTCAGGTTGCCAGAAATTGGCGTGCCATGGCTGCTACGCCAAACGGCAACGTTTATGCTTCAGTTCCTAACGGCACTATCTATATGCAGACGAACGGAACAGGAAGCTTCGTCACGCTTGGTCAGACTTTTAGAAATTGGTCTGATATGACCGCCACCGCAAACGGCAATGTTTACTCTACTGTCAATGGCGACAGTATCTTTATGCAGACGAACGGAACAGGCGACTTCGTTACACTAAACCAGACTAACAGAGCTTGGACCGGTATGTCTACCGGTCCAAACGGCAATGTTTACGCTACTGTCAATGGCGACAGTATCTTTATGCAGACGAACGGAACAGGCGACTTCGTTACACTAAACCAGACTTCGAGAATTTGGATTGGTACGACTGCCACGGCAAACGGCAATGTTTATGCTGTTTCCCAAGCCGGTGATATCTATATGCAGACGAATTCCGATTCTGCAATCAATAGAATCAGAAGCAGCAACACTGGTACTGGCGGAGTTAGATGCGGATCTTCAGCAACTGTTAGAATTAGAAGTAACAGAGTTGCTACTGGTGGTGTTGTTTGTGGCTCTTCTGCAATTGTTGTTTCTGTTGACAGCATAACTTATGGAACAGGCACTGGCGGAGTTGTCTGTAGTGGCACAGATTTTAATGAAATCAACTCATTAGCAAGTGGAGGAGTTGTTCAGAGTGGAACAGCAATTGTCAACATTGAGTCATCCATAACAGCAACTGGTGGAACCGTTTGTGGAGGCTTCAGTTTATACTTAAAAGTTGCCAACACATCCTCAATTGGCGGCATCAATATTAGCGGAACATCAAAATCTAATGTTAGGCTTACACCAGAAGTTAGTGGCGGCACAATCTGTTCTGGAAAAACCTTAATCTCAGAGAGCGTGTATATTGGCGGAGGCATTGTTATTGGCGGTTTTGCTGTAAAGAAATCAATCTTCAATTTGTCTGGAAGACAAGGCATTGTTATATCTGGATCAGGCAGACAAACCTTCATTGACTATGTTCTTGGAACTGGCGGAATAAGAATTGGAGGACAATCTAAAATTGAACGCCGCAAGCACGTTTATGAAAGACTTGTTTCCGGAATGATCAGAACCATTCTTGCGGAAGCACCATTGCCTCCAAAAAACACAATAAACAGACCGTCTTACACAGTTCCTATATTTATTCAGAACAATCCAAGAGATAATTCAAATGACGTTTGGGGAAAGTTAGGAGAAACTTATGAAGGAGTGTTGCCAAACATTGTTCCAATAAATCAAAAAGGATTTGTGCCTATCCCAAAAAAGAAGAATAGAAAAACGATTTAGATTTTTCTTGAAAGTTTAATTGGGTATAAAAAGCAATCATACTCAATTTGCAGAACATCTGGAATCAAAGGTTCAATTTCTTCCAATGCGTCAAAGTCATCTTTGTGATTGTTAAGATATAAATTCATTGCTCTCAATCGTGATTCTGAAACTTGAGTTGGTCTTTTTGCATGATTGTATCCACCTCCGTACCACATATCACAGTCCCTTGCCAGTGCCTTTATTCTATCCTATTGAATAGCATCAGCACACATTATTATTCTAAACCACGTGCAGGAATCGAACCTACTTAGCGTTGCCTTGCTGCCGCAATCTATGTCAACCGGAAGGCTATTCCAGAATTCAGGCTACGGGTATCGAACCCGTCCAAGAATACTGTGCCGGTCACGACGTTACTTGCGACTGCCGTCCATCGGCGTCCGTGGCATTATGTTCCAAGAAGTGTTTTTTCATCTTCAAATCGCTTCATAAAAATCCCATTAAATTCCTAATTGTGATCTCGTTTTACCTTGGCAAAATGCGTATCCAACCTTATGTGCAAATTCGTACACACTTTCAGTATAATCTCTAAGGCTATCACGCACAATCTCAGCAGATTTTGTATCAGTAAATGGTCCGATGAAATGTTCATTACCTGTTCCATGCAGAAACATTCGGATATAACATTTGTGTTCAAAAAAAATAATTTCTGACAATACAGAAACATTGTTTTCTGTCATAACATTTGGCGTGAAAAATTTCATACAGTCAACTCACATAGAAATGTCATTTTTTATTCACACCTTACAAGCGGGTGTCAACAATGACAAGCAATATCAGGCATGAATATGTGACTTAAAAAATGATTCCCAATCAGAGTGCTTAGCTCGGCCAGTAGGCATGTCTGGAAAATACTTCTCGATAACACCAAGCTTTTCCCAACGACGAACCATCTTAAATGTAATCTCGTCCTTAACAACAGAAATTTTTCCTAGTTCAAATAATCTTTGTTGAATTTTTCTCAAACATTTCTGTTTAATCTTCCTCTTTTCAGCAATAGCTGTTTGCATTAATATAACTTTTTTTTGAGATACTTCAGGATTGCTTGCCATGTAATCGGAAGTTCTTTGTGACATCTTCTTGCGATGAGAATCAGATCTTAAAACCTTATTGCGATCCTCTGCTAATCTTTTGGCATCATCTGGATTGTCTTGATACCATTGTGTCATATATTCAGAATGTCGGTCCCACTTCTCTCTACAAGCCTCTGGCTCGTTCTCTAACCATTTGATTATGTTCAAATGAGATTCATTGTCTATCGCTCTTTGTCTCGCCGATTCTCTAGCCTCTTCATTGTCAATCCAAAAATTGGAACCTTGTTCAATGAATCTCTGTAATGATTCTGGGTTTTCTAAACAATATTGAACCATTGTCTCAGACACTTTTTTTCTGTGTTCATCAGATTGACATATCTCTAATCGATTTCGTTCTGCCTCAGTATACTCTTCTGGATGATTCTTGATCCAATCCTCTTTGCGTTCCATTAAATTGGTAACAAACTCTGGATTGTCTTCAATGTAATCTTTCATTGACTGAGAAATTTGATCTCGCATCTCTGGATGATCAATGTAAAACTGAGTCATTCTTTCAGAAATGGCTTCTCTGGCTTCAGGATGATCAATGTAGTGTTGCCTAATCTTTTCCCCAAATAACTTTCTGTCTTCCTCTGACATCAAGTCACCGCCAGTTCTTATATTGACTAATGGACCTTCATTTATAACTCTACGACCATAAAATTCCACCAATTCAATTTCACGTTCGCCAGCCGTTTGACTAACATCATGCCAACTATCTATTTGATAAAGCACATTGTCTTTATTGTCCCAAATTTTCTTAATGGTGTTTAATTTGAAAGTGTTTATTCCTTTCCAGTTTCTACCTTTAAGGAAACATCTTGTCTCGGCCTCATGAGCCGAGATTCGATTACTTTTTCCTTTTCCAACATAAAAAGGAGTTCCATCGGGTTTAAAAAGCAAATAGACGTAATAAGTCTTTTGACCTTGTTCCACGTCTTTCTTAATTTCTTTCAATTTTTTCATAATGAATCCTATGCAAGTGATTAACTTATATAGTGTTAATTACAAAAAATTGCAAAAAAATGGCGACCTTTTACTCCACTTTCTTTTATGAACTCAAGATTTTGACCGCCTTCAAGAATGAAGTCATCTTGCACTTCTTTTCCTCCTACCAAAGCAGAGGCATCTCCGGGAATGTTAAACACTTCTCTCAGAGACTTTCTCACGCTTCCCACATTTTTTCCTGCGATGTTGTCGAAGTATTGTTCATTTGCCCCATTGACAACACGAACCTTACTTAGAGTGTTTTTTGCACGACTAAGTGTAGAATCGATATCTGGAGGCTGATAATCAATACCAGAATCACTTTTTGTGATTATCTTTTTACCACTATCTGAATCCATGCGTTCTTGACTCATCTTAAGCTCCTTGTTGCAAAAGACATACTAAAATTTATCCGGCGAAGGTCGCATTCTTTGGCTTACAATGTCTAAGTAAACCTGTTCAAAGTTTACTTTATCATTTTCCCAAGCATAATAGCAATTGCACATGGCGCTTGCTATAGCAAAATTTGCAAAAAGAAGCTGAGGATTTATTATTGCTTCTTGTTCGCATCCAAGTCTTTGAGCATCTGTAATTGTGCCCGGATTTTCATCTGTAGGCTTGGCGATTTTTGGGTGCAATTCTGTTGGCGACTTTGTAACATCATCGCCATCTTTACGAATATACACGATGACATTTCCATCAGTGTAATCATTTCCGCCGCTAATCAATGTCACATTGTCAAGTTCCTGACATCGATCTGAAACAAGTTTTCGTGTGGCGTGATTGTCTACACATAAAAACACGACATCATTTTCTCTGATTGCTGGAATGATGTTATCTGGAGTCAAATACTCTGCTTTTGATCTGAAATGTATCTTTGGAAATTCTGTTTTAAGCCTATCCACTGTGTGGATGGCTTTATTTTCACAAGCTGAAAATCTTTGTCTCTCTCTGTTTCTTTCCTCGTAACGATCACCATCATAAACAGTAATCTCAACACTATCTTGTCCATAACTAAGGTATCTGGAAAGAGGCTCCAAAAGATGTCCGCCAATCCCACCAGCCCCAATAACTTTTATTTTTCTTGTACTCATCACATCCTCTTAAAAAGTTTTTCGCTGAATCGAGCCAATCCAATTTTTGTAACGATTGTAACAACTCCGCCAGAAGCTGAGTCAACTTCGAATGGACCTTCTCCACACATTGATCGTGCATCAATGGTTGTTAGTTCTCCAGCCCAATCAACCTTATCGCCTGTATGAAAGATTGTGTCATTCTTCCATTTAATACCACTTGAAACTAATGTCATCCAATCTTCATTGATTCCTGTCATCCACTCAACTTCAAGCTCTGGAGCTAATTCAGCCAACCTATATTTTCCTTCTTGACCGGCAACTGGCTCAATTCCTTCAAGGACGTCCAATGGATCAACTTGCAATCGATTTCCATTTACGGCTACAGTTGCAGAAATGCTGAATTCTGCAAGATTGTTATGACCGAACGTACAATGTAAGCCATCGAAGTCTTCTTCGTCCATGATATCAGTGCCGCTATGAAACGCTCCAAAATCACAGTGTGAATGAATTGTTCCAACACACAAGAAATTTTCCATACCTTTAACATGAGTTAATGCTTGTCTTTTGTAATTGACACTTGTGTGACTTACACGTTGTTGTGGCACATAGATCTTAAACTCTTTTGTTTCTTTATTGTAATAAAGACTTATGCTGGCTTCAGATCTATGTTTCTGAACAACATTTTTAAAGAATGTCTTGATTCTCCAAACATGTTTTGCGGGAATTTTTGGCAGGACACATTGAACAAATGCGTCCGCATCAAGATCTTGAAGAACAGAAATGTTTTGAACTGGCACAAATGCCTTTACAATTCCTGTGTCTTTGTGGAGCCACAAACCATTACCTGCCACCAGAAAGTAATTTCCGGTTTCTGGCAAGTCGAGACCTTCTTTATAAGTATAAACCGGAAACATATGAGACATCCTTGTCTTTGTTTAATATTGATTAGATTAGATTAGATTAGATTAAGAACGCAATCGAGTCAATAACTCTTCTGCAAAATCATCAATCTGTTGTTCAGAAATTTTGTCTCCAACCATCTTTGTATTTTCTTGAACAGTATTTTTGATTTCTTCGAAAAAAGAATCCACAAGGTCAACATACAGATCATCTTGAAGTTTCTGATTTTCCGTATCATCTTGAAGCATTTTGACTATAATATCGCCAAAATTTTCTTCTGAGTGTTGCAGCCAATTTACTCCTTTTTCCAAAATAAACAAAGAGTTTTCCGTAGTTTCCTCCTGCCAATTTTGGATACTTGACATTCTAGTGTCAGAATCTTGAAAATGTGCTCGATTAGCCCAAAAATGTCCAGACCATTCATCGCTATATGCTGTGTGCCAAAAATGATCCAATATAAATGAAACCTGTTGTGTCAAGTCTCCTTTAATCAACTGACTTCTATCCATACTGGTTCCAAGGCAAACTGAAAGACTGCTATCAATATTAGACAGATATGGTCTAATCGGTCGTTCTTCAAGTCTTTTAAGTGTCCGATCGCAGAAGGCGCATTTTACTTCTGTGAAGATGCCGTCAACAAACTTGAAAATAAACACAACGGTTGGCAATGCCAGCGTAAAATTATAAAGTTTTTCAGACTTGGCGACGTCTAAGATTTCGTCTGTATTGGACCTAGAAACGAGTGCCCCACGAAATTTCAATGTTCTAATTTGTGGCGGAAACTCTTGTAACATTACCTCTGTGACTCCTTTACGATAATAGATACGTGTGTAGTCAGGCATTAAAACCGGTCCATCAGAATCCCATCGGCTCCATTTTTGAGAATACTTCCAAGACTTACGAGCTATTTTAGATCTATATTGACGCAGGACTCTATCCAACATTTCCTCATTTTCCCCAACAAGCTCTTGTTTGAATCGAGCTTGAGATTTTGTAATTATTTCTTTGATGATTTCTTGTGCTTGTTGTTTATTCATTGGTATCTCTCCAAAAAAAACCAGCCTGAGACATTGGTTTAGGGGTTTTAAATTCTGCTGACAACTTGTTTATTTCATGATTCAACGACATCACGACTTCGGAAAGTTCAGCAACAGAAAGTTTTAAGTGGTTCTTAAGCGATTCTTCTACATCTTTAGGAGAGTGTTTTTCAAACTTTGTCTTCTTTAGATATGTTGTGATCTTGTGAAACAAAAATTCTACACAAGAATCAATTTCTGAAGAAATTTTATGTCTAAAAACACTCTCAGAAGAGTCTTCTGTCGAGCCTAAAACATCAACTACTTCTCTTAAACTTTTCCATAATCTAAATGGAACGTCAAGAATAAAAAGAGGGTCTGTTTTTGTGTATTCTTGCCAAACTTGACCAGTTGCTATTAAAGGTGAAATTCTTGATTTGTTCCACCATTCATCAGCCAAGTCTAAATTAAACTGACTGCTCCAGAAAGATGCAATGACTTTTTCACAAACTTCTGTAATTGTTCCTGAAGGTTTGTCGCCTAAACAAACATCGCCTCCAATGTGGATATTAGGAAGAACACTACAGTGTAAATTGTCTGCTATATTTTTTAGCGGAGAAGATCTGAAAAAACATTTAAACTTTGTAAATCGATCATTTGCAAAAGTAAATACAAAAATTGTATATGGAATAGACAGAGAAACTCTTTCAGATTGAAAAGAGGAAAAAGATTTAACTTCTTTTCCTTGCATCTCTTGCCTGAAAGACAATGTTCTTACTTGTGGGTCTTGTTCCACAACGACGATTGTATTGCTTCCTCTTTGAAAAGAGAATCGGCATCCTCTGGGCAGGACAAAGCAATCACGCTGTGTGACACGCCATCCAGAAGCAGTTTCAAATATCTGCTTTATGATGTTCTTTTTGAACGTATCTAACAAATCAGCGGCAGAATCCTCGATTCCAACAGAAAGTTTCTGTTGGAACGAACGGATCGATTCCAGAACAACCTGCGTAAGTACACGCTCTGAAATGAGATTGAATCCTTCGATCTCATCGAGTGAAATTTGTGCAGCTTCTTTAAGAGATTGAAATCGCTGAACGAATGACATTTGGCGTCCTTGCCTTTCGATTGTCAATATAGTGATTTAGTTTATCATGGCAAATAAAAACAGTACAGAAATTATTGTATCAACAATCAAAAATCCCTACAACCGTTCTTCAAAACCTACCAGTACATTAACATATTAGTTTGAAAAGAAAAAGATAGATTTAATCAGATTTATTGGAAACTGTTCCAACCCCAAAATAAAGACCCTCGGTAGTTTAAAAACTACCGAGGGTCTCGAACCGACTCCACCAACAAAAGTTGGTCTACTTAGTACCGACAGGCTTTCCGGTCAGCCGATTGCTATTACCTTCATTGCCATGTTCCATGAACTTCTGAAGAGTTGGAGCAAAACTCAACAGATTTGCAATCGAGCTTCCAAGACTTTCTCCGGTGATATACCGTTCGATATTTACGGCTTCTGCCAGCTTAACTGCCATATCATCACGTCCAAGAGCAACGAGAGCTTCTGACAATCCATCCTTGGCAGCAGCCATACGTTCAGCAGCAGCTTTAGTCTCAGCATTAAGTAATTCAACCTTGAGTCGCTGTTGCGTCACTTGAATTGAGACAGCATGATCAGATGCAAATTTATTACGAGCCAATTCGCTTGAGGCAGCAAGATCCCTCAATGTTTCATTTGCCTCAGCAGTCTTCTTGCTTTCCAAAATTTTCTGGAGTTCTGCATCAAGTTTTGCCATAGTGACTTCAAGTTCAGCGTTTATCTGAAAAGCTTGCAGTTCAAATGCCAATTTCTTTGTCTCAAACTGTGCCAACGACTTCTCTTGAACGATCTTTTCTTTAGCCTTGGTGGCTTCCAGATCTTTTTGAGCCTGCTGGATTTCGATGTTGGCTCGAACCACATCAGTTTGAGCCTTGTTGAGCATCTCAGAAATAGACGGATCATCCAGCGACATTTCGAGAACTTCGACTTCTGTGACCTTCATGCCATTTTCGAATTCCATGCCGGGACGTTTTTCCCCTTCTGGCTTTGAGCCAAGAATGGCATCACGAACAAGTCCCACATACTCGCTCTTAATCTGAGCAATAGAGCACACCTTAGTCATTCCAGCAATCTTAGACCGAACGTGATCGGTCAGGAACTTAACATAATTGTCAGTTCCGAACCATTTCAATCGACCTTCTTCAGTGTCAGATTCGAAATTGACACGCAAGGAAATCTTTAATCTTCCTTTAACGTGATCCTTGGACTCAAATGGCACAATGTCGCCGACTTGATTGTTTTGGACACACAAATACGCTGTCCGCATCAATTTATCGGTGGTCTTCGGTTTGCCAGTGCTCAATTCCATGAATCCGAGCTTTTCGTCATACTGCAAAAGCACAACTTCAGGACCAACAACGACACGTCTCGATCCTGCTGCACCGACAATCAGCACTGCAAATCCGGACCAAATTTCAATCTTTGGAACACCATCATACTTCGTGTTGAGAGTCAGGGTTTTGGGCTGCGTGAACTTGGTTCCACGAGTTATCGTTTCGCCCGCAGTCGTTTCATCACTGACTTGTTCTGGTCGGAATGACTCCAACGAATCGGCAGCCATAAGATACGAAGCAGAATCGCCTCGCATCATCTTCGCCTGTCGTTTCCGATAATCACCTTCGCTCACAACACCCGACCTGCCGGATGGACTTTCTGCCATTGTCGCAGCAAGCTCGTCATTGTAAGCAATGGCTTCGGTGTTGCCGGGATACCAAAGTCTGCACTCTTCAGGAGTCAAGCATCGACGCACAGGAATTTCTGTGCGAGGATCAGCCAGATACATTCTCGGACCTCGTTCAAGCCGGATTTCCCCTGACTCCCGATTAATGACATATCGACCTTCACCAAACGGAATTGCCGTAGAGTAGTGCTTCTTGTTTCCAGCACCGTACTCAATGATAGCTAATTCTTCACGAGGATAATAGATCGAGAGAGCTTTGCCGGTCACGAAAAGTTCTTCACCTTCTTTAAAGTCTCTATCTTTGCTCGCATCATCTTCAATATCCGGACCCTGAAAATTGGCGGTAACTTTCAGGTGAATTCCGTTGATCGTATTGAGTTCGATCGGACGAAACTTACGGCGACCTTTTGAATCTTTGTCGAACACCTGTGTCGGAGTTGGAAACACGACTGCTGGACCACGAGGATGCTCTTTCTTGCCGCTTTCATCAATCATGCAGCAATATTCCAGTTGTTCGAGCGTGACAGCATCACGAACGTACTTGCCGTCTTCATCACGCATGACTTCCACGCCGGTGCAAGGAATGTAAAACGAAACATCGCTGCCCCGAATTACAATTCTTGTACCGACACCAAAACGATCAGGTTTTGGCAGACCACCATGATTCTTCTGAACAGGATTTTCGCTGCCTTTAACTGCTGCTTTAGCAACAAGATTTTCACTGCCTTCAACTGCTGCTTTAGCAACAAGATTTTCACTGCCTTCAACTGCTGCTTTAGCAACAGTGCCTTTTTCCCAATTATTCGCAGCTTCCTTGTCATTGTAGATGATAGCAACTAGGTACTGATTGCTCCGCAAACGATGTCCTTCGATCATCGTGGCGATCTGTCCCGGATAAAGAGCTTCGCTCCAAGGTCCGGGAATAACGATCTTACAACCCTTCCTCAATGATTTGCTTGGTCCGCTGCTGGCATCAAGAAACAAGCCATCTTCAGCAGGATTTTCAAGGATGACATAATCACCCTCAGCCGCACGTGGAAATTGCTGAACAGCTTGATCGAGTGCAACATTTCTATATTGCCGTGACTGTGGATTGAATAACACCGGTTTGTCTTGTCCGGTTTGATTTACGTTTGTTGGACCACGGTGAACCGTGATCACTCCATTCTTCGTCTCATTCTGAAGATACAAATACGTGTCTGGCGGAAGCGTCAGGTCACGATTTGTTTGTTCAATTGCCGCCATGAGAAGCTCCTAAAATTTGTGTGATGAGGCAACTTTGCCTCATAATATTTTAATCAAAATTTTTAGATTGTAAAGTCTAAACTAAAAAATAAGTTTTCAACTTATAAGAACGAAAAAAGCCAACTGAGATATCAGTTGGCTTCTCTGTGATGATGCAAAGTCGCAGTCTCATCAACTCTTTTTCAATATTAATCAAAGCTGCCGGGACTGGATTTGAACCAATCGTCCTCTCCCACTATTTCGGCATTTCTACCGATTTTCGTGTGATTGCTCTACCTCTGAGCTACCGACAATATTCTGGACAAGTATTCGCTGTAGTCGTTTTCATGACTTGATGTAGACCACAACAGCATTCCAGAAAGTGCCCGTGGTGGGATTTGAACACCACTCCTTCTTCCGGTGAGGGAAGAAGCTCTACATGAGCTACACGGGCAAAAATTTAGATCGGACAAGATTTTGTTAAGACGACTCATTTGCATAGATGTAGTCCTAACTGCATTCCGTTCCAAGTGATCAGGGCAGGATTTGAACCTGCGACCTCCGGTCCTACCGGTGCTCTACGTGTAAGATATGGTAATACCTTACAAGTCCCCGAAGGGCCAACTGAGCTACCTGACCAAAATTTCAAATGTTGATATAAACAAATATAGTTCATATCAAAACAAATCACAAGTTCTATCGTCAAGATTTTTAAAATCAGAGGAAAAAGAATTTCTTTTTCCTCTGAAATTTCGAACACAAATCAAAGCTCCCAACAACACGGAACTATTCTCTCTTGGCGTCCAAATCAACTGCTTCGATCATGTCAACCCAATGATCGCTGCTATCTCCATGCTCAAGGAACGAAGAAATTACATCAAACACTTGATCGCCCCAGCCGCCAACCTGCAAAACATCCTTGCGTGTCTTGATCTGAGAAGTTTTTGATGGAGTCAAGTCAATACAGATCAACCGTGCATTTTGGTTTCTCTTCTTGAACAGTTCCCATTCAGATGCCAATCCAGTACCGCTGCCGTAGAAACCATATCCAGAACCACTATCAATCCATGACTCATTGTCACTAATATAAATAACGGCATCACCTTTGGCTTTCAATTCATTTAGCTTACGCAATGGAATCGGGATGTTGGTTCCACCACCAGCCTTAGCCAATTTTACAGTATTCGTAATCACGGTGTCCCGTGGGTTCAGATTTACTTTTTTTGCGTCTGAAGCAAATGTCCAGATTTCAGCCGAACGGTTCTTTCGAACAATGCTCGATGCTACGAGTCCCGCAACATCCGCACATCTGACAGATGACGCCTTAGAACCATATCCTGTACTTCCAGTAATTGGAGAACTCATCGAACCCGATGTGTCCACACAAACATAAATCTGTCCCTTGAATTCTGGAACATTGTCGATTGCGATTTCCATCGCATCCTGCAACGCATCCCGAATTTCAAACGGAACTTCTACTGTTCCCTCTGTGGCTTTCCAAGCTGAGAACATCTGATATGGAAACTGACGTGCTTCAACAATCATTTCCCGATTGCGAATACGATCAGCAATCAACTTCGTCACTTCCTTGTTCTTAAAGACATTGTGCCGAGCGAACGTATTAAGGTTCATTCTCGTCATCATCCATGGAGCGTTTTTTGCGATCTCTGTCCATTGATCATCGGTCAACCCGAGTGAATCCAGCATACGGAAATCAACATTTGGCACCGCCAACGTCTTGTCTTTCTTGAAAGCTTCGTACTCACGCACGATTTGTGGCAATCGTGCCGCATCTACATCTTTTCCCAAGAAATAACCGAACAATGCAGACTTTTCATCAGAATTTGGCTTTGGTCGGCACATACGCAACATATCTTTCATGCTTGGATCGTTTCCGATACTTGCCTTGAAGAGTGCGAATGCACCACGCACGTCGAACCAATGCTGAATAGCATGTCGCACGCTACCGCTGGAAAGATTCCTCACCTTTCCTGTCACAGCACCACTACGTGCCATCTGACAGAAGTTGCGCAGCATCTTCCCATTGTCGATGACCTTTGGAAACACCTTACGGAAGAGCTTTGTGTCTATAGACGCCAACAGCACTGTAAGAAATGTTGGCATGTCCTTCATGTATCCCTTGTCACGGGAATACACAGCCACCTTTGCCAAGAATTCTGGATCATTCACCAATGCTAAAGCCGCATCCTTCGCCAACTTCAGATTGGCTTCTGCTGAAACGTAATATGTTCCATTAAAACAATTCGTTGCAGCAATTTGTGCGAGTGCTGCTTTTTCAGTCTTATTATAGGCTTTTCCCCCTGCCGCATTCTTAGTGTCCGCTACTGGAACCTTAGCTGCAACTTCGGGACTCTTAAATAGTTTCTTGTTAGCCATGATGCTTCCTGCCTTTCCGAGTAATTTTTAATCACTACAGTGCCTTGATCCTATCGAATAGCATCAGCACATGTTCATTCATTCGAGGACTTTGTCCTAAACATCAAAGATCATATGATATATAATTGTTTTCATTTTTGCAACATCATTATTACAAATCTTCTGAATCAAGCCATCTGTCTTCAATCTGTTTCGCTGCAAAGTCAGCGACCTTTTGTCTTGCGTGATGACCATTTCCTCTGCACTTTCCACAACTCGTGTTTTCTCTTTCATTTTGAGCCTCGCATAAACAAAGACATGAATCGTCAGAATAAGGTTCGACTTATTTTACTTATTTTTTCTCATCATTGCTCTTCCCAAGAATCAAACAGAACTTTCGAACCACTTGGCGTATCAATCTGCACTTTTGCGTGCAAAATTTTACCTACACACAATATCGCTCTTATGTTGTTTGGAATTTCTGTTAGCGGCACACTAACAATTTCATCTGCTGCCCTGCCAGCTACAAAAAAACCTGCTGTAGAATCGAACAACTCCACGCATTGAACCTGAGTTCGACTGTATTTTGCATGAGCATCATTGCCCCACCTTTGTATTTCAACAAATTCCAATTCTTGGAACCCATAAAGTTCATCAACAGGATATACATTAATCCCATGGTGTTCAGCAAACACCATAATCCATTCTCCGGGATTTTCACAATCTCCCCATTCTCCATGCTGAGCATCAAAATACTTCAGAAGAAAAGAATTCCTAAAAAACAGAGTTGTTCCCTCTTCATGAATTATCATCACTGAGTGTTGATACCGAGAATCATTGGCAACAAGATTTTTGTCTATCTCTTCAGCCAACGCATAAACACGACGCATTTCGACAGACATGCCCATGATCGATTCCAATTATTTTTGACCTAAACATAATCAAAGTAATCATCTTATTTCTTTGAGCCAACGATTTGCAAACAATTCAACCGATTCATGATGTGACTGTTTAGAACGCACATAAATTTCACGATTCGATTGAATGAACTCCAAAGGATCTTTCTGATTTTGAATTACTTCTTCGACTTGTGTTATAAAATTACCAAAGTCAGAAGCTCGAACCTCAATTCTTGGATCAAAAGGAGTATAATAACGCATTTTCAAATTAGGAGTCATCATCCTGTTGTAAGTAAGATTTTCCAAAAAATATTCGTCATGATATAAGACCCCATTTGTTCGTCCAATGAATATGGACATGACACGATGAAATCCATCTCTGATATACAAAGAGCCATCCTCGAATTGTGTCACAGCAACAAGTGGATTGTGTTTTTCAGGATCATGATTATTCAAAGACTCTGTGTTAAATCGCCCGCCTTCATTGACGAAACGAATCATGTTTAAAACTTCTTTTGGCGAGTGACGAAATCCGTCCTGAGTAGGATGCAAATCTCTCACGAACAGATTGTCTTCCTCCCAACACTCATCGCACTCTTCTTGACAAAGAGGATTTCCGGGATGTGTGCAAAAACTGCAAGGTGGACAAATATGGCATGAGCAACCACCAGAGAGATGATAGTAATCATCAAATTCTTCTCTATCTCTCTGAGCGCTTTCTATCAATCTTCGAGAGTTCATAACAATTTCTCCAAATCTGGCACACCTATGATTTTTACTCCCAAATCTTGAGACTTCTGCTCTTTTTCTGATAGAGAGCCGTCCGGTTTTCCGTGTTCACGAACCAGATATGTTGTTCCCTTGCCAACACTGCTCTGAATATTGCCGCCTAGTTCCTGAATCATACCTTCCCAGTGCGATTTTCCTATCGTGAAGCTTCCAGTCAATACAAAATTTGTACCAGTCAATTTGCCAAACTTAGGCAACTCCAACTCAATATAACCAAGCAATTCATCTACGACGACCTTGCGTTTCTGAAAAAACTCATAAATCGCCTTGGCTGTTGTTTCTCCAACTCCATTCGCAGTTTGAAGCAAATCAGGATTTGCTGTTCGAATTGCATCAAATGTCTGAAATTCCTTCACCAAAGATTTTCCAGCAGAGTTGCCAGCACCAGAAATTCCCAAACTGGCAAAGAACTGCCACGCCGGAATTTTCTGCTTTACTTGTCTAGCTTCTTCAATAGATTTCTTGAGCTTAGCATCTTTGTCTGGTTTCACACGCCAAATTGCAGCCAACGCAAGCAATGCTTGACGTTCTGAGAAACCGTGCGGAGTCAAATCGGCGATCATCAACTTATAAAGATCTGAGAGACTACGAACCTTGCCGCTATTGAGAATCTTCTCCATAGCAGATGCTCCAAGACCCTTGCCACCCATGTTGTTTATATAAAAAAGCCAACCCTTTACATGTTTTGCTCCGCAATCATCATTAAGACATTTCAAATCACGATTGCCGCTGCCGCTGGTTACAATCTCCAATTTAGAATTACAACTTGGACAATTCGATGGAGCACCAATATCTTTGACAGGAACAATAACTTCCATGATGTTTGGAATTATCTTACCGCCCTTTTTGCACTTAACTTCAGCACCGGGACCAAGACCTCGATCTTCCATCCATCCGTAATTGTTACATGTTGCTCGACTATTCTCCGTATCAGCCAACATGAACGGCTTGTCAAAAATTGCAGTTGGCACAACTCGACCTGTACGAGACGCATTCCATTCAATAGAAGAAACTTCAGCTTCAGCAGTTTCTTCTTTAAACTTCCACGCCAATGCACCACGAGACGGATTCACTTTATCATCGCCAGTATGTCCAAGTTCTTCTTGATCTTCAATATCATTAACCTTTAGAACCACGCCATCCACATAGTATGGAAGCTTCTTGGCATGACTTTCCATGACCTCCAATTGATGCTTCTTGTGCAGAAGAATACGTACAAAATATCCCTTGCCATCACCATCAAGCAAATTAAGACCTTCAGGACTATTAGCCCACTTAGCACGATCGACTTCGCTCTTGTAATACGTCTGCCAATCATCGAAACCAGTGATTCCATAGAAAGCAATCCGAAGACGAGCATTCTTGGTTTCAGCCGCATTATCACGTCCAAGACAGCCAGCCGTGTAGTTCCTTGGATTTTTGTATTGTTCTTCGCCAGCCGCATCACGCTCAGTATTGATGATGTCAAAATCTTCCAACCAACATTCAATCTCTCCATTCAAAGAAAGAGTCAAAGAGTGCGGCAAAGTCATGGGAACGCCCATGATGTTTTTCATGTGTCTAGTAACATCAGACCCATTGACTCCGTCACGAGGACGAAGACCGGCACTGACCATTTTCCCTTTAACATAGTTGATTCGAAGAGCTACGCCGTCACGCTTATAAGATTGAGCGACTATTGAAGTTTTTCCAAGTCGAGTAGTACAGTCAGAAATCCATTTTTCATAGATGTCAAACTTTTCACTCAATTCTCCATCTGCTTTCGAGATGGATGTCATTGGCGGATTGTGGACAACAGTATGTCCTTTGCTTTTTGCCAAAGATGGGCTTGTGCCAGCGAAAGCATCGCTAGTTGGTTTTAGTGATTTTAGTTCTCGGTAAAGATCGTCATATTCAGGATCGGTGATCTCCTGTCCATCAAAATCTTCCACATACCCGTTCACCTCATATTCGGTGGCGGCGTGAATGACCAATTTTTCCAATTCGTCTACATTGGTAAATGTCCGAGATCCAATGGAAGTCATAAAATCAACCCTTCATCCGATGTGTGATGCAACCTTGCTGCGAGATTATAGGTCTAAATCTGCTAACTGTAAAGCTCCAAAATTTGCAATCGGATTCTCCAACTCACGCTTGATCACTTCGAAGTGATAATTTCTCCTACGGCAAGTTTGATCGAGGCACACTTCGAACGAACGATGTTCGTCGAGATGGATCATCGGAACAGGAAATTCTTTGACTTTCCACCCAAGTATTGCTGCTTGAATCCAAATTTGGATACTTGAATAGCCCAATTCAGTGACTCTCAACATTTCCAGCTTTGGAACTGAGGTTTTAGACATCTATGCCTCAGCAACTTCATTAAGTTTGTTGATTGGCACATTGTAGCAATCGGCTTTGCAACGCCAAATATTAGCGGGATCAAACTGCCCTTGCTGAATAAATACAGCATTCTCGAAATATTCTGCTTTCGGAAGCTCGCCAACGATCCACGCTTTTGAAAAGTCTTTAAGAACTCTCACAAAAACATAATAATCACATTTCTGGCTTGTATTAAAATCAGCTACAGAGCACTCAAAATGAGGTTCTGGCTTACCGCTACATCGCTTAGTCTTTACGTCAGATGTTTGACCATCTGGTCTAACAACATCATAGTTCTTGGTGTTTGAAAGAGTGGAGCCTGTAGCCTTGACGACAACAAGCTCTCCAAGAATGCCAGCGACATTTCCATCGCCTTTAGTAATGGAGTTTTTTAACACTCCAAGTTCTTCTGCTTTTTTCTTTGCCTCTTTTATCATCTCAGGAGTGATTGTGACTTCTATCATTAGGATTCCTTTCCTTAACGATAAAATGTTATCACAAATCAAATTATAAAGCAATACATGTTGATTAGATCAAATCTTCTTCTTTTGGAGCGGTGCTGTTCTTAGGGATGTGATGATCCATTGAAAAGCCCTGTCTAGGTAACAGAATTGTTTCTAAATCTTCTAAGCCAAATGGTCTATAAGACCCAAGCAACAATTTTGCATTATCTACACCAACATCCATGCTCTTTCGTTCTGGCATATTGAGGTTCATCCAAGGTTCTGCTGATGTGTGTGAGTGCCCATAAATCTGCCAATTTGCACGATGACTTCCATCCCATACAGCCATTGCGTAGTGGCACAAAACTATCCTGAACCTATGTTGTTGCAAAGGAATGGTGTGCATATAATGATTTTCATTAAAGAGATGGCTAATGAGATGAGGCTCATCGTGATTTCCCCAAATAATGTTCATGTTTTTGCATTTGATTCTACGTCGATAATTTTCGCATTTTCTGACATAGCTGTCTTTCTGTGCAAATGCAAAATCACCGAGATGCCACAAAGTGTCATCCTCTCCAACAATTGCATTGATATTATTGATGAATTCATCATTCATCATCTCAACAGCATCCAAAGTAATCCTCCAATTACTGGATCGATCGCCTTTCCATGTGCCATTGTGCCAAGACCCTCCATTTTCTTCCAAAGCCTTTTCGTCAGCTTTTGTCAAAAATGGTCGATTGCAATATTTAATTATGTTACCGTGCCCAAAAAGCTAATGAGTGTCGGCGGTAAACCATACCTTGCCAACACTCATGCCTCCTTTATGAGATTTGTTCATTATATCTCTTCTATTATTGAATCTTAATTACGTTTTTAAGAAAGAACAGGAAGATTCAGTTGTTAAATCTATTCCTTCATATCGCAACACACGTTGCATGACTATCACAAACACAGTGTAGCCTTATTGATTTTTTTATTATTACAGAAACTGTCGTCTGTGACAACCCAGTAATATTTGAAATCATTTTTTTGTATCAGATGTAAAAAAGATTTTTCCCATTATTCTGCCTTGTCTTTTCTGAAATTATAACCATCTTCAATTTTTATTCGATCAAGAAAATGGTCCTCGAAGTAACGACGATTTACACCAGTTGCGACGAATCCTTTGTTGCTGAAGAACAATTGTGCTGGCAAATTAGATTCTCTTACGCAGAGTTGCATCGAAGCCCATTTTTTTCTTGTTGCAAGCCTCTCCATTAGAAGGGTGGCAACTCCACGGCGACGATAATCTTGATGTACCACCAAATTAATTATTTCAAGAACGCCCTTTGATTGCTCGTAAATTGAGTACCCAATTGGCTTATTGAATTCTGTAATCACAAATCCGCCCATCCCATATTTCCCGCACATCAACTTCCTGATGTCAGGTTCTTTCAAGAAATTTTCAGAACTGTGTGATTCCAAAAATTCGGCGTCTTTATAAAGACCTGCGTGTAACCATTTGATAAAATAGTTGTCTTTCACTGGCATCAGCATGAGATTCCTTTCTCGTTGTTTAAGCCCAAATATCGGCTATTCTTCCACTTGGAACATATTTTTCATCCGAAGAAACTAGGCAATTCTTAACATATTCTTCATTGTGGCTTTCAAATATATATTTCCAACCATAAATTTCAATAGCTTGATCTTCAATTGTAGGACCAATATACTTTGTGAATCCATACAAAAAACGCATGACAGCCAGCCTAGTTGACTTAATGAATTTTTCTGAAAAAATAGCTTCTTCGAAATTATCCTTCATCGGATCATAAATCATACCTGCACGAATCAATATGGTCAACAAAGACCTTTTCATTCTACATTCTTTCCAGAACATGCTTGGCTCGATCCATAAAATTGTGTCACGATTCGTCATTGCATACTGAGAAAATTTTGATTGTTTGAGAACGATCTCGATTTTCTTTAAGAAAGTTGCAATAGAATATCCTTTATCTGCCAGATGCGTAAAGAAAAATCCTGTAGTGTTTTCGTTCCAAGTGATTGCAAATTCTTCACGACAAGCATAAAATTTATGTGGACAAACATCCAATCCATAACACCCCTCTTTAACCGCAAAGTGCATAGAAGGATTTATCTTTTTTTCCTTAAATATAATATGATGTATCAATTTACTCTTCCCTCCCATTGAGGGTGATAATGCTGTCGATGTTGATAATGCTGTCGATGTTGATAATACATATCAAACTCTTCGTCCTCAATTAAATCTCTATAGGATTCATTGAATGCAACTAAAGTTTTGCATCCAGTAATTTCACCGGGAGTCTCAATCAATCTTATATCAACATCTCGAATGTTTGGCAAAACCTGCTTAACAGGAATGGGATTTTTTGCAACAATTCCGCCATACTGCGGAGTGCTGTCATTCCTTAGTTTAAGATTCAAAGTTTCTTGAATTTTGTGATAAAATTTATTCCGACAATCAACATACAGAGAAACATGATATGAAATTTTATTTGCATATTGCAATTGATAAATGTTTGAAACTCCATTGATGACGATATTTCCAACATGCACAATTCCAGATTCCTTTGCAAGTAATTCAAATATTCTGGGATTGAATCTAAACCAAAAATGATGTTGTCTTGTCAACAATCCATTCAAAGCTTCCGCTCTTGGAAGCCTTGCATACAGATAATCTGGCTTTTCTAAACCATCGTAAAATTGTTCCAAACAATTAAGACACGGAAGTAAAAGATGATCTTTTCCCATCTCTTCTAGCCCGACATTCTTAATTGGCTTCCATTCGTAATTCCATTCATCGTGATATCCAAATCTTTTGTCATACACAATAACTTCTATGACATTGTGAGGATACACTCTAAGATCGAAACAATCAGGATTTACGACGGTCGTTACATTTTTGCTTTCATTATTTGACTCTAAAAAAACTCCAACTTTAGCAATGGAGTTCTTTCCGTCGATCCAAATTTCTCCAATCATTGTTGATGAATATTCGGCCCAATCGTGGATCGAATTTAAGTGCGTTACACGATACGATTTTCCTAAATTATCAGACTTGTTTCTGACAAACTCTAATTTCAAAACATCTGTAGAAACATCTATCTCATGTTTGCCAAAAACTTTATTGTCCAAATAAACGAGAATCTCTTGTCCCGGACAAATTCTTGCAATTTGTTGGATAGACGTTGGGTTTTGAATTCTTACTGGAGAAAAACTTTTAGACATTGACTAAATCTTCCAACCATTGAGAGTGACCATTAATCATGGGCATGATTTGATAATTCAACATTTCTATTATCTCTTCAGAACCTGCACTATCAGACAGAATTTTTATTGCTGTTCTTAAGGCAAGCGATCTTTCATCATAATCAAGCTTCACAGAGGTGCTAAGTTCAACTTGCCGATAAAAATCACCATCCATTCTTCTGGACATCCAACCATCGTACATGTAAACAAACATCTCCCATGCCATCAAATTTCTGAATTGACTAGGAATTGAGCAATATCCGCCGTCTCTGTATTCCTTTATAATTTTTGTAAGTTCGGACTCGTACTGATCCCAATAAACATAATGATCTTTTTCCCTACAACAAAACTCTCCTTGCCCATTATGCAAAGGATTCATTTGAACAAACTCATAGTAACCCGGTTTGCCGATCTGCGGCCTCCATATAATATTAAAGATGCTCCAACGAAATGGAGCATCTTTTGTTTTCAAAAACAAATTGGATCTACTATCGAAACGAATTACAGGAATGTCTAATCCATGTCTTCGAACGTACTCTTCGTGTAGTCTCATTCATCGACCTTCCTGTAATTTAAAATTCCATCAACATCTTGAGGATCGTATATCTCTGATGGTCGTTTCGTGTTTGTTTTGAAATTTTCTGGAATTGGCTCTGGAATTGGAGCAAAATTTCTTTGTGGAGCTTTTATTTGAACTTCTCGTTCTGGAACAAGTGTTTTTCTTTCAGGCTCTAAATACTTTGAACGACGTGGTTCAATAAATCCATATATCGTACATTCGCTCAATCTTGTTCTTGAAGAATAATTATAAACAATACTGCTTCCTCCGCTTGTCAATCTCTTCTTCGAAACATCAGGAACGTATCCATTGATAACAGGAACATTTATCCACAAACGACTCTCTTGTCCGTAATTAATATATTCGTAACAACGAGATCGCTCTTGCATTCCATCCAACTCCAAATAAATGTAATTAGCTGGAAGGATACAAACTGGTTGACAATAAAAATCGAAAAATTGACCATTTGCAACAGACGATGACAAAGATATCGTCGATGCGATTAAAACCAATGTACGAATCATGACTTCTCCTTAAGCAACAATTGTTTTTGTAACAAATCTGTAGAAACCCACGCTCTTGTTTTTTCATCCCAAATGATTGGGAATTCTGTCGGCATTGAATCCAACATATCAAACAATTCACTATCCGAACGTGCTTTCTCTAAACAACGATGAAACAGCATCGGATGTAATTTAGAGTACCGTTCTTTAAGAGCCTGTTGAACTTCGTTCATTTATGTAGATTATAAAAATCTTTGCCATTAGGCAATAGCAAGAACAAACAGAAACCATACATACAGCATGAGATTCAAAGACTTTATTCAACTTTCAGAAGCAGGTAGCGGATCAGACAATGGTCTGATGGGCTTTCCTGTTGCTTCAAGCATAAGAAAACCATCTGACGGACAGCCATTCAAAAACAACGGCCCTGTTGCTGGTCAAACGCCAAGAGGCAATACGGGTGGTGGAGCGGGTGGTGGAGCGGGCGGTGGAATGGGCGCAAATCCCATGTTCATGAAGAAAAAGATGAAAAAATCTTAAGGCTCATAAATCTGCAAATAACTATCAGGAGTTTTTTTTGCCACAATATCATTCGACAAATCAATCATATATCGCTTAAATGTCCTGTCAAAATTATCATATGAATCAAATCCAGTCCATTTCTTTAGACTGCTTTCTGGATCATCTATAGAATCTTTCATTACATGATGAAATTTTTCTTGACCAAATTCTTTTCGAATCATAAGACAAAAAATCACAGCAGAAGAATCGAACAAATCTTTTTGATCTTCTGACAACTTAATGTATTCTTCTTTCGTTAAATTAAGCAATCCCTTACTGAAATACATTGGTGAATTTGTTTTGATCGGCTCCTTAATTTCAACCACACTTCGGCTAATATTATCTAATGGACCATTCAGCAATGACATGCCACGGTATGTCCACCATGCAAAATTTTCATTGTACTTATGAGCAAATTCTGCCAAACACACATCAGTCAATGGAGTCGGAACAGAATGTGATGGCGAATTATCAGCCAACAAGAAAATTACAGTTTCTTTAATTCTTCCTTGTCCATCTCTGCGGATCTCAACTTTTGTTTTTTTGATCTTAAACAGCTTTTCAAACAAAACTGGATCATCAACGCATATAAACTTACATTGACAAGAAAAATCTATATCAAAAAGACCCCAACGAGCTAGAGTCCACGTTTTAACCATTTCAAGATGTTCATTCAAATATTTAGCATAAGAATCATTTATCGCCAATACAACGAAGTTCTTACTCGTCCAACGATTCCATTGCAGTCCCTCAATTTCTTTCTGGACATTACCAGATCTGATATACGAACTCTCTTCTTTTATCTCTATTGGATTTAGAACCTTACGGATCTCTTCCCCAGAGAAAACTGAATTCATCATACTGAATAAAATTGCAAAACTTAATAAGAACTTCATTTGTACTCCAGACACAATTGCATCTAGTAATTAGGCTGCCAATTCTTTACATAATTCTGAATAAGTCCAGTTAGAGCGAATCTTTTCTTTATACTGCTTAATTAACTGGCTAATCCTGCCCTCTGTAACGCCAAATTTATCGCCAACTTCCTTCATAGAAAGCTCGTCAATAAAATAGTGTCTGAGGACAGACTTGGCATGATTGTCCATTTTTAGAGAAATCACTTCAAGAATTTCTTCTTGATCTGTTATCTCTTCTTTAGCTTCAATTGTGTCTCTCAAAACGTATGAATCGTTATCGGACATCGGGGCGTCCAAACTGATTATACGGCATGTGCCACCTCTTTTCATCCAGCCTTGATTTCGAAGATAATCAATGATAGCACCATTGATTCTTGGATAGGCGAATGTCGAAAAACAAACACCAAAATCTGGATTATATCGATTTGCTGCTTCCACCAATCCAAGATAAGCGGCTGACCGCAAATCCTCAACATCAATGAAACATGGTAGTGACTTTTTCTTCTGAAAAACAATCTTATTGGCCAAAGGAACATATTGCTCCACAAGTTGTGTAGTTGACATGGTAAACTCCGTAATTTTGTAATTTTGTAAAAGTAAGCATAAGTTGCTGTACTAAAGTAGTTTGTAAGTTACAAGTATATATCAAATTTCTAGGATAAAATCAAGTAGTTCTGAAGCTTGTTTGGAGTAATAAGTTTCAGCAGACTGACTTATTATCTTCTTTAAAAACCAAATCTTTGTATCAAAAAGTTCTTTGTCTAAAAGATAGAAGTTTTCTGATCCTTGTAATCCAAGAAGTTGCAAAACTTCAAAAGCAGACGTTGATTTTTGAATGTTTTCTGGGGCAGAAGAGGCATTGCAGCAACTATCAACGAAGCACAATAGAAGACGAACCCAATTTCCAATATGGTTCTCGTCAAGCAAACATTCTGGAAACCTGAATTCCACAGTTTTGCGAGAGTGCATTGGATTTATTTGACCAATCCTATAGCCAATTGTATTAACTGTGTATCTCTTGTCTGGATTTTCATGAATGCCAAGGTTTTGCGGAGCCATTTCATTCCAGAACTTCTTTAATTGCAAAGGATTGTAATGGGCATTTTGAGTGATTTTCCTGATGTTCAGGAATTGACAGTATGGATTAATCAATCTTTGAGATGCACAGGCTGACATCACATAAAACTCGATTTTGAGCCATCGAGCGATCATCAATCCAATCTTTTCTGGAGTTAAATCAGAAACATCAATATGGATATGATATCCACAATTATTGTTTGTAGAAACTCCTTGGCTTTTTAACCAAGATCCTGCTCCTGAAATAATTTCCAAATCCAGTTCAGATTTGCCAATGAAAGATGCGATCTCCCAGCCATGATCTTCTGATTTGCCAAGTGGACCACATGTAGAATCATACTTGACATGCCAATAAGTGTTGTTGTTGGTGTCGTCCCAGCCTTTCACTCCGGGAGTTACTCTTACCGGTCTGGACGTTCCAGAAAACATTTCAAATTCTTCAAGAAGAACACCGATTTTTGTTTTGTGTAAATCAGGAGATACTTCAAGCTCGACTCCAAATTTTCTTGTGTAAGGAGTTGTTTTGAATATGACTTGCATCCATGCTGCCTCGTATTATTTCTGACTCGTATTATTGCTAACTTATACCGTCCCAATTCCTCGTTGGAGTCAACCTTCTGTCCATCCCATCAGTAAAGGGCTCCGCCTTTCCATTTAAGACAGCGACATCGTAAGTTGGTGGACCAATGGCAGGAAAATCAACAAGCGTGCCAGATGACTTGGGTTTTTCTTCAATATCATCCTCATCAGGAATAAAAGATCCTATCATTTTTGATACTGATCCAGCAACAGCAATCAAAATGAATGTGTTCACAATTAACATCGATACAATCATGCCTAAAATAATTTCCATCACTTCATTATACCAAAATTTGTGTTGTAAGGTCAATTCTTTTTTGCAATAAGTCCAAACCTGCTTGAGATACTGTAAAAATCAAATTTGGATTCACTCTCCAAGAATTCGTTTTGAATAAACCAACATCATCATAAAGCAAAGATTGATAGATTGATGCAGTTGGTTTTATTTCTGTTAATTCTGTTTGTGTGTCAATAGTAGTTTTGAACTTCAACTCATTGGCAGAACATATTCGATCTGGAATAACGCCCACGATAACTCTTGTGTTAAAATTGTCTCCAGTCGTTAAATTTTTCCTAACAACTTCCATTGAAAGCTTCCAAATCTGACGACCAATAAAAATTGAACCTAAATTCTGCGTACACTGAACATCGAACATTATGTTCCATGTTTCTTCAGAATTAGAATCTGCTGACAATCCTTTGTAATGCAAGTTAGTTTGCCAAGAATCATTCGGAAGATTGTATTGCATTCTCAATCTGTCAGAAATCTTCAAACTGTTTCTTCTTAAAAATTGAGCCAAATTATTGTCCCTTGCAATTGCATGTTCTAAATTTAAAGCAAGAGGAATGTCACCGCAACCACAACGATCCAACCGATTTGTAAGAACCTTGGCATCTTGTAAATCTTTATACAGATCAAATTGAACCAAAATTTGATCAACTGTCATGTTAAATTCTAAATCTTGCATCAATTTTCCAAGATCACTAGAAGTATAATCACTGCCGCCAAGTACAAAAGCGACATTTCCGTCAGGACGATGATTCCAATGATTCGTGCTGCGAAGAGCCACACCGCCCATAGTAATTCCACCAAGACCAACAACTATAAAATCTGAATCCGGTGAATCAGAATTGCTGCCAGAAACAATAATTCCTCCAGAAGCAATTTTCTGTATTTTTGCAAAAAAACGTGATGTGCCGCCTAGTTTAGATCCGCCCATTCCAAATTCAAAATACGGCTTGACATCTGCATTCCCGCCAGACGACGCTCCACCAAATGTTTCTATGTGTTGGAAGCTTGGACGACAAACAGCAGAGCCTGCTACAATTGGGCCACCTGAAGCCTCATATCGAAGACCCAGTTCATATTTCCCGCTTATTCGAACAAATCTTCCACTTGGTTTGTATTTAGCACCAAGTCTAGTCTTAGATTTTCCATCAATTTTAATTCCGCCAGAAGCAACCCAACTAAAGGACGAAGAAACAATATTTGCAGAACCTGCAATTCTGATTCTTTGGTTTTGTGAAGATTCGTACACAACTTCAACAGTAATAAAATCAACGGAAGCTATTGTTGGCGAAATCAAATTTATTGATTCTGCTCTTAAAGCAAATCCAATTGAATGATGATTAATGTCATTAACATCAAAAATATCTGTAAAATCATAAACAGTTTGTGACTCAATCATATAAGGCCAATCAATTCCAATATTGGCTTGATTTTCTGAAATGATGTCATTGCCTGCAATAATATAAGCGTCCAAATCTCTTACGCCTAATTGATTTGATTTTCTTTGAACAGTCACATAAAAATGCAAAATATTAGAATCTAAAGGAATGTTAAAATTAAACCCTCTTATGATCAAGAATTCGCTCTTGTGACCATGGCTTATGTCTGTTGAAGCAAACAAACCGTCATCAACAATTACACGATCAGTAATACTCCACTCCTGATCTCCTGTTTCAGCTTGTAAACTTTCTGTCTCTTCAGCTATTCTAACTCTAGTTGTGCTTGGGAACTCTCCGCCAACAAATCTCCAAACTGAAGAAACTAAAAATACGTCTCCACTTATAGAAATTCCGCCAGAAGCTGCGTGATAATAACCGCTACCCCTGCTATCTGCTCCTCCGCCTATAATTATTCCATCAGAAGCAATGTGTGGAAAATTTGGAATAAACCTTTCGTGCCTTGTTGCAGCAGATCCAGTAATAAAAATGCCGCCCGATGCGTAATAATCAGATCCACTAAATGAAGTACGTATGATGTCAAAGTCAAAGTCAACAATCAGATCAAAATCAACACAGAATTCTTCGCATCTAGGAATTTGACAAAGAGGAATATCAATGAATGTATTGCAATCATCAACATTCACCCCTTGTAATTTCAGTTTTTTAATTTCAGAAGTATCTGCTGGCAATAAGAATCTTTGGGCACTCTCAATTGTCATCTTATATCTTCTTGTTGCCAACTTATCACAAATTTCACTTAAAGATCTTGCGTGAATATTCATGATATATCGTTGGCAACATGGATCATGACATTTATCCTTTGCAATAATACGATACCAATAATTTAATAATCTTCCTGTGTTCCATAGAAATGTAATATCAGTTTCTATTCGACCACTGGTATTCCACAAAAACGACAGATCAATTATCAATTTAATATTTGAGAACCCTGTGCCATCAATTTCGATGCCGCCAGTAGGTGTGTATTTTCTACTTGTAACCCCATAATTGGAGCTTCCACCAACAATAACTGTTCCAGTGGCAACATGGCGATAAAACTTCTTTTTAGAAACTAGAGCAGACCCTCGTGCTACTGCACCTCCAGTTGAATTGATGTAATCAACAAATGTTAAATTTGCTATACCTGCGGCTTTGACTCCGCCTTTAGAAAGATGTCCAAGAAATACAAAAGACGAACCTCCTGCTCGAACTCCACCTTTTGCATAAACTAAAACTTTTGCATTAGAAACTCCTCCGACTCGGACTCCGCCAGTAGCAATTCTTCTGCTTCTGACTCTTACAGTCGCAGAAGAGCCACAACGGACACCACCAGCAGCTATATAATTGATTGTTCTAATTCTAGCAATCGCTGATGTTCCGCCAAGACGTGCTCCACCAATTCCTTCTTCATATATTAAACTATCAACTTTATATGTATCTAAAGCATAGCCACTAGCTCCTGTCTTATGGCTTAAATGAAAACCAACACCAGTGGCAGTTGTTGACCCAATATCAAAATTTCGTTCAAAGATAGTAATCCTGGTAGTAAAACTTGTCGTTCTAATATAAGCTAAGAGAATCCTTGGTCCGCCAAACCAGAATTCAAATTCAATACTGTCATTTTGATCAAAATCAAAATGAATAATATAATCTCCAGAAGAGTGAGTTCCAGAGACACAAGTATGATGACGCACAGTGGCTGTGCCATGCGGATCAAACAAACCTCCTGTGGCTCCAACATTTCGATTATGAGTGATTTTTAAATAATTAAAATTACTGCTATCTTGATATCGATATATGAGCCATAATTCATGAGGCTGCGATGGGATTATCGCTGGCGTATAATAGGTAACATACATGATATTGTCATCTGAACCCGTCCTGTATTTGATAGCAGGAGAAGCTGTAGATGTATCACGATAAGCTTTACCGGAACTAATGTAATAATTACTATCCGAACTTGTATTGCCCGGATTGGTATCTGACCAACCAGTAAAGTCGCTTAAATCTGAATTGAATATTGTGCCCATTAAATGATCTTATCCTATTAGCCTTCTAGTTTTTCAATAATCTTAGAGATTAAAGGATGCCTTACTATTTGTGATGGCTTAAATTCAACAATACCAATTCCTTCAACAGAACGAAGTTTTTGCATTACACTCGTTAAAGCTACGCTTCCTGCCAAATCACTCTGAGTTGGGTCGCCGGTAATAATGAGCTTACTGTTCTGTCCAAATCGAGTCATAAACAACTTAAGTTGCATCATTGAAGCATTTTGTGCTTCATCCAAAATACATATAGAATCATCAAATGTAACCCCCCTCATAAAAGCTAAAGGTGCAGCTTTCATGGAGTAATTAATCTTATCTCTCCACGGACCTTCTTTTCCAACAATTTTATCCATACAATCATACATTGGAGTCATATATGGATTTATTTTTTCTTGTAAATCGCCCGGAAGAAAACCTAAAGACTCTCCAGCTTCAACAACTGGACGTGTCATAATAATTTTCTTCTTATCGTTTGAAAGAATCTGCTCAATAGCAAAAGCACATGCTAGATGTGTTTTCCCAGTTCCGGCTGGACCTACAAGAAACAACACATCGTGTTGTTTAAAAGCAGCCCAAGCTAATCCTTGAGCTTCATTTTTAAACTCGACATGAAAATTGCCTTGTCCAGATGGCGTTTTATTTGAATATGTTTCTGAACGATTTGAACGAGATGTGGTTTTTGTTTTTGTTTTAGTTTTAGCTTTAGGTGTTCTTGCCATATTTCTCCTTTAAAGGTTTATGTATTTAGGAGAACAACAAACAATAAAAAACCCATTGAGAACTTTCTCAATGGGTTTAAGATTTTTATCCACAAAAATTGGCATATTTGCTGATTGATGACACCCATCTGTCACAAATATACTTGGAAATCAAATTACTGAACTTTATAGATCACAACCAGATCTGGGGTTTCGAGAAATTACATATCAGTTTTTGTAATCTTTAACGATTCTACAAGCATTCCCCTCCCAAATTTGATTAACCAACGGAAATCTTTAGAACAACCAATTTTACAGATCAGTTTCAACTGTTCGACTTTGGGGTTTTTTGACATTTATCAGGAAAAGGAGTCGAAATCCAAACCATCCCTATTTCGCCGGGAATCGACGAGTTTCATGTCATCATCGGACAGAGCAGAAGCTCATCTGTATTATAGTTACACATTTTGTAGAAAAATATGTTTTTGGGCGACAGGGAACTTGTTGTGAATACTACAGAATTTGGTTTATTGGCAACTAAATATCTTTATGAAATTCAGAACCTACTTAGAATCAGATGCTGGCATGGGAGAAGAGAAACAAGATATTCTCAAAACTCTCAGCAAACTCCCTCACTCCCACAGAAATTTGATTAAAGGATTTTCTTGGAAGTTTCAGGGAGGAAATACCCTCAGTGGAGATGACAAACATGTCGGATACATGGACGATCATTCCAAAGAAATAGCTGTTGCCGCTCCATGGAATTTTCCAAGAGAGTTTACTGCATTACACGAAATATCACATATTGTTTTCGAAAGATTGCCAAATCAACTCAAACAACAATGGGAGCAACTTGTTGTCAAAAACAGACACATACAAGCTAATGAAAATCCACAAGCAAAAGACTCATTAAATCAAAATGCAGAAGAGATTTTTTGTCATTGCTACGCATGTTTTTACAGTAAACATAAAATTGCAACATATAACAATCCAGAATGGATGGATTTCATAAGAAATCTGCCTTGTTAGATTTTATGACGCATACTCACCGCCTGAAGAATAAGAAAAAATCCACAGAGGAGATTCTCACTCTGTAGATTTCAATGTGTGGAAGCCAATCAGTATCAAAGCCTATATCGGCAGTTAAGATTGAATCTGCTGCATTAACTTTGGCAAACTTGCCATAGCTTTTTCGCTAAGCTTTTCATATTCACTTGGGTCCATCGAGAACGACTTGTAATGATGAGCAATCTGATTCCCTGTCGCCTGTGGTTTATGCCCCTTCATCTGAGCACTCAAAGTCATGATAAATGACATTCCAACCAATGGAAGCTCTTCTGGCCATGGACCAATATCTTTCCAACAACGACGGCTCATCAACATGCACCATTCTTGAATAAACTGAACTTTTTGCTTCTGAATATAATATTCAGCTAAACTTGTTCCGACAATTCCAGCACCTTTAGAAGCCGAAATATTTACAAGAACATCGATCCATGCAGGATTTAAAATAATAGCATCGGCATGAAGAAAAATAAAATAGCTAGAATTTGGATCTGCAACTGAAACGCCTTGATTACAAGCTGCCGACCAATATTTATTAGTTGAATTTCTAACAACCTTGATTCCTTCATCTTGAAGAACATCAAGGTATTCTTGTGTCTCTTGTCCAGAATTGTTATCAACAACTATTACTTCATAGTTGTTGAGATGACTGCACACATGAATAGATTGAAGACACAGATTCAAATACTCTGGTTTATCATGATTCACAACAATAATTGAAACTTGTTCGTTACTTCCATCATTCAAATTGATGGTTAGTTCTGGTGCTCCAGAAATTGATTCCAATGGATTGTGTGGTTGTGACATAAAACTTTAATCTCCTAATGATGAATACCATTGTAACATAGTGATAAAATTTAAATTCATTTCAAAAGAGAAATAATGAGTGTGCCATATGCCGGGAATGCGAAGCTATCTGTACGAGACACGAATTCAACAACTCTGAACAGAATTAAACGCCTTCTACTTCAACATCTTTAAAAACTCCATATTCAACCACGCAATCAACTCCAGAAAATGTTGTTGTTTTTGGCAGATCTGAAGAATTTAGATATTCCTTTAACATATTTGCATCAATGTGTGCTTTAACGACATTGGCAAAAATAAATTCTCCTTCAACTTGTCTGGCGATGCTTATTAAAACAGCTACTTTCATGAACACTCCCATCCGAAATCTACAATATCTTCTAGCCAACATGTGACAATTGGATCTCCGTTAGAGACTTCAACAATTTCTCTGCCAGCATTTAAAAGCACGGCTTCTACTTTTCCTTTTGTAAAGTTGCCGGGAGCGTTTGTCAAAATCATTCCCTTAGTTGCCAGATTGTGTACAAGCCCAATACAAAGCTTATAACCGTCTGGAACCTCAACTTCTAATCCTGTGTCAATCTTGGCAGTATGACGATTATTAAAAGCAATTCTAGGAAGGAGCCCAACAGCAGGAGAAGCAATCTTTGCTGTAAGAACCCCATCTGCCGGACAATTCCCATTACACTTGAGTGTCAGTTTTTTCTTCGCCATTTTTGTTTCTTTCTTCGCCATTTTTGTTTCTTTCTTCTTGATGTTGTTCTTCTCGTCTTTGCTGTCGCACCCTTGCGATCATCAAATTAAAATTTCTTCTAAAACTTCCAAGAGCATTTGTTGGATATTTGGCAGCCAGCCCAATTAGACCATTTGTTGTATATTCATCAAAACCTTGAATCTTTATCCAATCAGACACGACCTCAAACGTCAATTGACGATTTGGACCCTTTCTCGTTTTATCTTTCAGGTGACCCGGAATAAGAATCTTGGATTGAATTTGATTGCCTTCAGACATTTGAAACACTCTCTTTAGTTATATTGTGATCTTGTTGAGCTTCTTCTGCTGTGTTTCGGACATCTTCTGAAGCACCAAAAAAATCTTCCGGCAAAGAATTTATTCTTTCCAAATACTCAAAGACTTGTTCGGAAAGAATACATTCTTTATTGTTTTCATACACTTTTCTATTAATTAAATCTACTCCAACAATCATGTCAACATCACGACCATCTATTTTAGCTGTAATGTGAGCAGGGGTTAAAAAAACTAAATCAACAATCTCAACGTCTTTTGGATTTGATTTAATCTTAACTTGTCCTTCATAATTAAAATGTTTTTGATCGCTCATATAGTAAATATAGTTACTTATGGGTAAATTTAAAGAATTCTTAATTACTGAAGACATTGGCTTAGGAGATCTAGGTCCAAGGGTCGATCGTTTTTACAACAGTTCTTTTCTTGATTCTAAGATAGGTGGAGCATTTTCTACTGGAAGCAACGCTAAAGAGTCTCCCACACTTGGACAAGCCGACAACATGCCCGACATTTCCCTTGCAATCCCATCCGTTGAAAGAACTGGAAGAATTGTGCATCTTGAAACCAAACGCAATCCAATCTATATCAGATTGTCTGATGGAACTGAAGCACATTTTAGCTATGATGAATATAGAAGAATTGAAGGAAAACCAGAAATCGGCAAGACTATGACTTTAATCTTCCAAAGACATCCAGAAGACAAAATGAAACAAGCATCAAAAATAGACAAAGCTATGGTTCGATAGCAAATCCACGATCTTGCTCCCAATCCTGTCTCCAAATTAAACTTTGATTTATGACGACATCTTGGTTCTCATTTTTTTTCAATTCAAAATAAACTTTTTGATTTTTCAAAGATTCTGGATCTAGTTTATCTGGATCTAGTTTATCTGGATCTAGTCCGGGACCATAAGGAGATGGAGAGTATTCTTTTTGCAACCTCTCAATAACCTTGTCTGTAGTTTTGCTAATTAAAAATTTACTTACGAAAAAACCACCCAAATTCAACACAGTGAAAATGACGACCACCCAAAAAATCTTGTTATTCTTAAGATCATCCATTTGTCCCCCTTTTCTCAGCTTCTAACTGAGACAATTCATCAATGACTTTTCTATATTTGTCATCTAACTTGTCAGGCATTTTCAATTCCACTTCTACCAACTGATCTCCACGAGTATATATGCCGCCAGTTCTATTACTAAATCTTGGCAATCCAAGTTCTTTCAGCCTAAACTTTTGTCCGGGATATGTAAACTCAGGTATCTTAAAAACAACTGACCCTTCTAATGTAGGAACGTCTATTTGTGTTCCAAGCACAATCTGAGTATAAGAAACACTGACCTTGTGTAACAACGCTCCTTCTCCCAGAAGTTCAAATTTGTCATGGCTTTCTACAACTACGCACACATAAAGGTTCCCCGGCATTCCCATCGAATTTTTTGATGGGTGCCCCAGCCCTCGATAGGCAAATCGCATTCCATTTTCAACTCCCTTTGGAATGCCAAATGGCACAGATTCTTCTTTTCCTAATACAAATCCATCTTCACAGTGCTCGCACTTGTTTATAATAGCCTTGCCAGTGCCACCGCAGCCATGACACGCCGATTTAACTGTCATTACCGCTCCATAAACAATTCTTGTTCCAGCACCATTACAGTGTGTACAAACACCTTCTATGCCTCCAACACCCTCGCATGAAGTGCATATATTTCCTCGAAAGAATTTAATGTCACGAGTGCCGCCATGCAAAACATCTTCTAATTGAATTCTACATTCAACAATGACATCTTCTCCGTTTGCAACTTGTTGTCTTGGATCTCTTCCAAAGAAACTTGAAAAAATGTCATCCATTGGAGAACCAAATGGACGACCACCTGAAGAATTTTTCGGATTTTCCAACGAATCAAAAGCAGCATTTATCTCTTTGAATTTTTCAGAAGCCTCCTGTTTTTTATCAGGAGGATTCATATCTGGATGCCATTTACGGGCTAACTTACGATAAGCTTTCTTTACCGTTTCCTTGTCCGCTCCTCTTGGAACTTCTAATACTTCATAAGGGTCTCTCAAAATTCAACTCCTCCTAAATTACGACACATTTTTTCATAGCATTTCAATTGATCAATTCCTGCATTTTTGTGCCACAACAACTGATAATCATGGATTCCTTTATATTGACCAATGAATCCTGTTGGATGACAATTACCGCATTTGTGAAATAGATTTTCAAAAAACCCTTTATCAGTGTCTTTGATCCACGGCTTGTCTTTTACAAATTTTGTACTGTCTTGAAACCAAGCCCCCATAGATTTACAACAATCTAATCTCCAAGACACCTGACTTGCGTCAACTTTTCCTACAGGATTTATTGGATCAGTCCACTGATTGTATTTATGATTAAGATTATTTGCTTCACTACTGCTTTGAAACAAAGGATTGTAGATATTTATCTTAGAATAAGCATACATCACATTCATGTTTGAATCGAAATAATCAGAAATATTCTTAAGATATTCTAGATGCAATTCATCATCATCACACAAAATGATTCCAATATCCGCATTTGATTCCTTGATTGCATCATTTGCCATCCTTCCAAGTATTAATCCTTGACTAAGTTTATCTTCCAAATTCATACCAGATTCAACAAATTTAATCTTGTGCAAGTGATCTTTAAGTATTTCTTCTACAATTGTTCTTCCGGGCACATAACTTCCATCGTCGCCAAAAAATAACTCCCAATCTGTATGATATTCATTAGCCTTCAAAACGCTGACGAGAGCATTTCTGACAAGTTTTGGTCTTTGAAAATACGAAAACAGGATCAAAATTTTGGACATTAAATTCCTATAGGAAATAAAATTGTAGGTACAATAATATATAGTAAACAAACAAAAGCAAGCGACAAAATCAAAAAATTATTGTAAAAAAAATAACATTCCATTTCTTGCTGTTCCTTATAATAGAATTAATTATTTCGAGAACATTATTCATAGATTCGTGGATGCACTATAATGATTCTGATTCCAAAACTACGGATAACTGCAACTATTTTAGCCAAAAATGAAAGCGACATCATAGGACAAATGATCGAGCACCATTTGGCTAATGGTGTTTCTAACATCATATTCACAGACAACGCATCCACTGACAATACACGAAAAATCGCTGAAAAATACCCAGAAGTTGTAGAGATTATTGACGAGCCAGATGACACTCATAATCAATCTAAATGGGTCACTCATATGGCGAAATTGGCATGTAAACTAAATCCAGATTGGATTATTCACCTTGATGCCGACGAATTTTGGGGAGGATTTAGTTGTTTAAGAAATTTCGAAGGCAATATTACATCTTGTGAAAGAATGTATCTGCATCCTCCAACGGATAAGCCATTTTCTATAGAAAACATGAAAAGTTATCTAAATTTCGACCATTTGCCAATCCCGCAAGAAGCAAAGGTAGCCCATAGACCAGACCCAGATATTGAAATCACACATGGCAACCATGCCGTAATCGGAAAGGCTTATAAAAGTACAACTAAAATATGGCGTCACCATTATCCTATTAGATCTCTTGAACAATGGGAGAGAAAAGCAAGCGGACATTTGTGTTTAATGAAAAGAAATTCATCTTGTACTAGATGGGAAAATTGGTATAATTATATGCTTAATTCTAAACTTACAGATGAATACAAAAATTTAACAAGTTTGTGGCAATCATTTTGCAACAAACAAGATCACAATGTATTCATATCTCTCATGAAATTCTGGGCTACTCCAGACATGATACAGTTATTTAAGAATGAACACATTATTCCAAATATTGAAAAATGGCCAAAGGAATTAAATGAGAAATAAAGTCGTTTTGATCAAAGGTTTTGCAAACCTCGCTCCACGCATCACATTGGCTCCTTATGAAAGAATTAATGCCGATCACGTCGTGGTTATGGCGGCACTTAGATTCCCACAATTCATTCCAGAGCATCTTTATGAATTTCAAATGAACCTTGAAAAGATTCATGAAAGCGTCAATGAAATTCTCGATCTATGGATTCAAGAAGATCACACTCACTTAGTTGCCGCTGAATATGCCAGCGTCGTGATTGATCGTGGCGGATCTGATGTGCGAGCCGTTGAGGGCAAATCTATGTCCGTGCAATGGTTCTATGACACTATCAGAAGCTATCACAGACACTTTGGACAAACAGTAGTTGACTGCGAAATATTCGAAGGAAGTTTAATTATAGATGAAGAACAACTTAGCATAGAAGATGCTATTTATCGTCTGTCGCCCCACCCATCACTCGGCTAAACCTATTGATGCAATCTTGAGCTTTTTCGTGATCGAAATTAGCGTTACAACAACCTTTGTATTTCTTGACTCGATCCTGATCTTCCCATTCTTCTCTCAGAATGCCCATCATAATTGAGTCATAGTATTTTCCAGCCTTATAGACAGCCCTACGCCTACGACCTTCCACCTTGAATCCTAAATGACCAATCTCAAGATGTTGTGCTGCGGAGTGGGTCTCCAAAACTTCTGCTCCAACTCTTTGCATATTAAGCACTTCAAACGCAAAGTCCAAACCACAAGAAAATGAAGCTTTTACTACATCCATTCTTCTAAAATCTTTGTAAATCGAACCACTGATGTTCAAAGATCTTCCAAACCAATCGATATCAGTGTAACACGCAATTCCAATTGATTTGTCTAAATTTTCTGCAATCATATACAATTGATTGTGCGAAATAGATTCATACCATTTCAATTGATCCTCAATATTTGTGATCAATGTGCTATGCGTTCCCCACCAACTTTCTTCCTTAAGCTTGAGAAGCGAGTGCAAATCTCCTTTGTGGAGTTTCCTTAATTTTATTCCATCTTTATGTG